>Ga0209417_1003196_pt1 | contig 22627 bp, 19 predicted proteins | sample RifGroF2_FD_184002 | JGI IMG/M metagenome (GOLD analysis project Ga0209417, IMG submission 184002) | Groundwater microbial communities from Rifle, Colorado, USA - Groundwater F2 (SPAdes) (version 2) | ecosystem: Environmental > Aquatic > Deep subsurface > Groundwater | place: Rifle, Colorado... | reverse complement strand
GCCGGGAAAAAGAATTCCGCTTAACGTGAGAAGCGTTTGGAAAACACGCAATGAATATGGAACAGTCGAAAAAATAGTTTATGCGAGTGAGCCTTTTTCTGATGTTCCAGCGTATATCTGTCTGCCCGGAAACGTGAAGCCTCCATATTCTGTCGCGATATGTCTTCAGGGGCATTCTACCGGGATGCATAATTCGATAGGCGTTGACCGTGATGACGAAAAGAAAAAAATACAAGTAGAGGGAGACCGTGATTTTGCCATAGGCTGCATGAAACGCGGAATTGCGGCATTATGCATAGAACAGCGTTCTTTCGGATTGCGCCGTGAATTGAAACAGAAAAAGATTTCGCCTCATGGATGTCATGACGCCGTGATGCATTCTCTGGAACTTGGCCGTACCCTTCTCGGAGAACGTGTTTATGATGTTGACAGGGGCATCGATTATCTGTCGGGCAGGAAAGACATTGACATGAAGTCCATCTGCGTGATGGGAAATTCAGGAGGGGGAACTGTCAGCGTTTATGCGGCGGCGTTGCTTCCGCGTATTTCCTTTGCCATGCCGTCTTGCAGTTTCTGTACATTCAGGGATTCAATCATGTCCATATATCACTGTTCGGACAATTACGTTCCTGGAATAATGAAATATGCTGAAATGGCGGACGTCATGGGGCTTTTCGCTCCAAAACCTCTTGTGATAGTATGTGGAAAGGATGATGAGATTTTTCCTGTAAACGCAGTCAAAAAAGCTTTTGGTGATTTGAAACGCATTTACAAAGCGGCGGGCGCGGAAAAAAATTGTCATCTCGTTATTGGTGAAGGCGGGCATCGCTTTTACGCGGATGATTCATGGCCCTTTATGCTCAGGGAAATGAAAAAGCGTTGAGGGTGAATGTTCCGGCATCCGGGGAATTTATATGTCAATGTTATTTCTATTGGAACGGCGGCTTGTCTATATGGAAGTCATCCCAGTTTTCTTCGTAAAAGACTTTGACCAGAAACAAGCCGTGCGGAGGGGCGGTAGGAGCTCCGAGGGAACGGTTTTTTGATGCCAGAAGCTCTTTCAGGCTTTCAGGACTTGCCGTGTCCATGCCGGTTTTGACAAGTGAACCCATTATGCTCCTTATCATTTTATAAAGAAAACCGTCTCCCAGAAATGTTATGCAGAGAAAGTTTTCGAAGAACTTCGTTTCAATCCGGTATATGGTCCTTACCGGGTCGTCTATTTCGCTTCTTGATACCGTGAATGCTGAAAAATCATGAGTGCCGGTCAAAAAAGACGCGGCCTGTTTTATGTTTTCGATATTACCACATTTGGGGAGATGCCAGCTCCATTTTGCCGAAAAAGGATTTTCATCACCTGTATTTATCACGTAAGTATAGGCTTTTGCCAGTGCCGAAAAACGCGCGTGAAAATCTTCATCAGCGTAATTCACGTCAAGTATCCTGACATCCCGTGGAAGCAGTTTATTCAACGCTCTTTTTATTTTCCAGTCGGGTATGTAAGGGCTTTCCGGGGCTTTGAAAGAAGCGGCGAAACCCAGCGCGTGAACTCCCGCGTCCGTCCGGCTGCTTCCGTGAAGTTTTATCGGATAATTCCCGAAAAGTTTTGAGAGCTTGTTTTGCACGAGTTCCTGAACGCTGATGCCGTTCGGCTGTATCTGCCATCCGTGAAAAGATGAGCCGTCAAAACTCAGTTCCATCCTGAAGTTACGCAGAACACTGTTTTCTGCCGGAGCGTTATTATTTTTTAATGAAATGTTATCGTCGCTCATGACGGTTTATTCGCCTTTTGTGTCGTCCACATAAAGCATGTGAGAGCAGTTGTCGCATCTGATCATAACGCCTTTTTTTGCTGTATTGATTGTCTGGGGGGTTAGTTTCAGATGGCAGTTGCCGCAGTTTTCCTGATTTACTTTTACGAGAGGAGTACCTCTTTTACCGTTCAGCAGTCTTGTATAGTCGGATAGCATTTCAGGGTCGATTTTCATTTCCAGCGCGGAGCGTCCGGATTTTACTTTCGCGATTTCCTCTTTGAGGTCCGTTCCCAGTTGATCGAGTTCCTTCAGTTCGCTCTGAACGCTCTTGGAGCGCTCATTGAAATTTTTCTCGCATTCCTTGAAAATACTTTTTTCTTTTTCGAGCTGGTCCCAAGCTTCGATTTGTTTGCTCTCGACGTCGCCTATTTTTGATTTGCACTTTTCGATTTCCGACTTTGTATTCTTCGTTCTTTTTTACCATGATGGACTGTCCTTGAAAACGGAGTATTTCTGAATTCTCTTTCTGGATTGCCGCTTCGAGTTGTTTTATTTCAAGTTCGGTTTTCTGCATTTTTGTCTTTGCTTCTTTCATCGCTTCCTGTTCCCTGACGTTTTCGGAACTCAGTTTTTCTTTTTCCACAGGCAGCATGGAGAGGCGCAGTTTAAGGTTTCTTATCCGCATGTCCAGTTCCTGAAGCGCGAGCATGTCCAAAATCCATTTTCTCATCTGATTGTCCCTTTCCTGATTTTATATTATAAACACATAATTAACGCCTATAAAAAAAAAACGGGCAAAAGCCCGTTTAACTAAAAAAGCTCCGGATGGTCGGACGCTTTCCTTTTTCCTTTGGACATTCTGTCCGCGGGGGGAAGGCCGAAGCGTTCCCGCGCCTTATCCGTAACCGTTCTTCCCTGGGGGGTCCTCATCAGATATCCCTCCTGTATGAGGAACGGTTCATAAACTTCCTCGATGGTATCTTCCTCTTCGCCTATGGCTACGGCTATGCTTTTCACGCCGACGGGGCCGGAATCAAATTTAAAAATAATTGTTTCGAGTATGCGATTGTCCCATTCATCCAGTCCGGTGTCGTCAATGCCTATCATTTTTAACGCGGCGGAAGCGACATCCGCCGTTATATGATTGTCGGCTTTTACCTGAGCGTAGTCGCGCGCCCAGGCCAGAAGGTTATTTGCAATTCTGGGTGTGCCCCTGCTGCGCCGCGCTATTTCAAATGCGCCGTCGGGGTTTATTTCAATTTTGAGTATTCCGGCTGAACGCAGAAGTATATGTTTCAGTTCGTCGGCGCTGTAGAAATCCAGTCTGCATGAAAGGGCGAAACGAGAGCGGAGCGGTGAAGAAAGCAGGCCCTGTCTTGTGGTGGCCCCTATGAGGGTGAAGCGTGGTATATTGAGCCGTACAGACCTGGCCCCCGGGCCCTGATCTATCATTATGTCTATGAAAAAATCCTCCATCGCGCTGTAGAGGTATTCTTCAACTACCGTGTTCAGCCTGTGTATTTCGTCGATGAAAAGTATGTCTCCGTCCTGAAGCGACGTCAGGAGTCCGGCGAGGTCTCCGGGTTTTTCTATTACGGGGCCGCTGGCTGATTTTATATTTGCGCCTTTTTCGTTTGCTATTATGTAGGCGAGGGTGGTTTTGCCGAGTCCGGGAGGTCCGCTTAGGAGCATATGGCCCAGTGCTTCGCCGCGGTTTTTGGCCGCCTGCACATAGAGCTGTATGCGTTCTTTGACCTTATCCTGTCCAGGAAAGAAGTCGAAGCTTGACGGGCGCAGTTTGGCGTCCTGAGTTTCATCTTTCCTGTTGAGGGTGGATGTTATAAATCTTTCCTGTGTCATTGTCCGGATTTTCTCTCAATCAAAAATTAAAAAGCTTCTTATTTCAGAGTTTGAAATAATATATAATGAAAGTATCGTATTTGCCCGATATTTCCAACTGTAAAATCTAAAAAGAATAAAAATAAGAGGAACTCTGATATGACAGATGTGAAACTCCTGAAACTGACCGCCGATACTGTAAGGGTATTGTCCGCCGAGGCTGTGGAAAAAGCAAAATCAGGCCATCCCGGCATGCCTATGGGCTGTGCTGATTTTGCCGTTGTTCTCTGGCAGAAATACCTTAAACATAATCCTAAGAACCCTCATTGGCTCGGACGTGACAGATTTGTGCTTTCGGCCGGACACGGTTCCATGCTTATCTATTCTCTCCTTCACATTTACGGTTACGGACTTACAATGGAGGAACTCAAGAGTTTCAGGCAATGGGAAAGCCTTACGCCGGGCCATCCTGAATTCGGTCATACAGCCGGGGTTGAAGTTACCACCGGCCCTCTCGGAAGCGGTTTTGCCAGCGCGGTCGGAATGGCTATTGCCGGAAAATCTTTTGCCGCCAGAACGGGGCTTGACGCTACGGGGCTGCTTGACGGCAAAATCTATGCTCTTTCAAGCGACGGCTGTATGATGGAAGGCACAACCCATGAAGCCGCTTCTCTTGCCGGACACCTGAAGCTTGATAACCTGATATGTTTCTATGATGACAATTCCATTACTATTGAAGGCCCGACTTCACTTGCCTTTTCCGAAGATGTCTGCGCCCGCTTCTCCGCTTACAACTGGAGAGTTATAAAAGTTGATGACGCCAATGATATCGAAAAAATAGACAAGGCCATTGCCGAAGCGCGGAATTCCGATGGAAGGCCTACTCTTATCGCGGGTAAAACCAAAATAGGTTTCGGTTCCCCCAATAAAGGCGGCACGTCCAAGAGTCACGGCGAACCTCTCGGCGCGGATGAAGTCATAGCGACTAAAAAAGCTCTCGGGATTACTACTGAACCTTTTACAATCTCAGAAGACGTTAAGAGTTTCTGTGAAAAAAGAATTGAGGAGCTTGTCTCAACAGCCGCGGAATGGAATATGAAATTTCAGAAATTCATTGACTCCAACCCTGATAAGGCGGCAATCATATCCAAACTGCTCCATAAGGAAGTTCCGTCAAACATTCTGGAAGAACTCCTCAAAGTCGCGCCTAAAGACAAACCCGTTGCCACCAGGGCTTCCGGCGGAACTATAATGCAGAAAGCTTCGGAGCTTGTCCCCGCCCTTTGCGGAGGCGCCGCCGACCTGTCGCCGTCAACCAAAACAGATATAAAAGGGGCAGGGAGTTTTTCCGCCACTGACCGCGCCGGTAAAAATTTCCATTTTGGCGTAAGGGAACTGGGCATGGGCCTCGTGGGAAATGGCCTTGCGCTCTACGGCGCTGCTATTCCTTATGTTTCCACGTTCTTTGTTTTCTCCGACTACATGAAACCGGCCATGAGGCTTGCCGCAATTCAGAAACTCCACATAATATATGTCTTCACGCATGACAGCTTTTATGTAGGCGAAGATGGCCCGACACATGAGCCGATCGAACAGATTGCCATGCTCAGGACTATTCCCGGATTTACCGTCATACGTCCTGGCGAAGCAAGTGAAACTGCCCACGCCTGGGCTGCCGCCCTCAAGGCGGACGGCCCCGTCGCGATACTTCTCACAAGGCAGGATTTGAGGCCTCTTTCACCTGAAACAGCTTCAAAAATAGCCCTCGATAAAGGCGCTTATATCGTCAATGAAGACAAAGACTTTGAATACATCCTTATAGCGTCCGGTTCGGAACTTAATCTTGCCATTGACAGCGCGGAACTTCTCAGGAAGAGCGGAAAGAAAGTAAGGGTTGTTTCCATGCCGTCTCAGGAATTTTTTCTGAAGCAGGATAAAAATTACCGTGAAGCAATTATCCCGTCCTCATGTAAAAAGCGTGTTTCGATTGAAGCCGCCTCTACATTCGGCTGGGAACGCTTTACCGGCGATGAAGGGCTCTGTATCGGGATTGACCATTTCGGAGCTTCCGCCCCGTATAAGGTACTTGCGGAAAAGTTCGGTTTCACTCCTGAAGCCGTCTGTGCTAAAATCAACGCCAAATTCTAAGATTGGCATAGATAAGTCCTGTAAAAAAGGAAAGGTTTAAACGCCTTTCCTTTTTTTTACATCCACTTCAGAATTAGAAAAACTTGCCGATATGGATATCGGGTTGTAAGCACTGTACCATTTCTCTGCTGTCAGAGATGCTTGTTGTTTTCAATTTTCTGCGCTCGACAAGCATAATGTCATATTCGTAAAAAAAGCGTAAACGCTCTGGCGGATTTGCCGTCAGGGCGTTATAATAAATGATATTTTAGATTTAGACAGACGGGTCAGTTTATGGATGTAATGAAAAGGCTTCTGAAAGATAAAATCGCGGCAGTTTCACTTGTGACGGCAATTTTATATATTCTCCTTGCGGGGGTATGCGAAGTTTACAGTTTTTATTGTTCGGGCAGGGGGATTACGCCTGTTTATGACAGGGGGAGCATGGAGGAACGCTATCTTCCGCCGTCTTCCTCTCACTGGATGGGGACGGATTACCGTGGCAGGGATGTTTTTATGAGAGCGGCGGCGGGGGCGTCGACGGCCGTAAAAATAGGAGTGCTGGCCTCTCTGATTTCTGTTTTTATCGGCGTAACTCTCGGTGCGCTTGCCGGATATTTCGGTGGCTGGATAGACGATTTAGTTGTATGGATATACAGCACTTTCGCGTCAATGCCTACGTTGCTTTTCATACTTGCGTTCGCTCTGCTGGTGACGAAAGGTTTTCTTTTCGCGCCGCTGGCGGAGCTTTTCAACAGATTTTCTGCGCTTTGCAACACCGAACCGGGGATGATGGCGGTATATCTGGGCATCGGCATAACAGGCTGGGTAAGTCTCTGCCGGGTGGTCAGGGCCGAAACATTGAGACTGAGGGAACTCGGTTATGTCCAGGCCGCTAAAACCATCGGCTACGGATGGCCCAGAATTATATTCAAACACATATTTCCGAATCTTTCGCATCTTGTAATCATTTATTTTACAATGCGTTTCGCTTATGCCGTCATGACAGAGATAATAGTGAGCTATCTGGGTATCGGCGTACAGCTCGCGCCCAGCTGGGGAGTGATGATAGCGGACGGGCAGGAACGGCTCTGGAGGGGTATCTGGTGGGAAGTGGGAGCGGCTACGGTTTTTATGTTCTTCCTGGTATTGGCCCTCAATATGCTCGGCGATGCGCTGAGGGACGTTCTTGATCCCCGGCTTAAATCCTGATTTGATATTGCAAAAACACTATATTACAATAGATTAGAACAGAAGGGAAAAAGTGATAATTATGGAAAAAGTAAAACCGGAGCTGCTTGAAATACTTGTATGTCCAGTTGACAAGGCGGGATTGAAGGAGATTGAAGGTGGAAATAAACTGGAATGCGGTGTTTGCGGAAGGCGTTATCCTGTCAGGGAAGGCATTCCTGTAATGCTCCAGGATGAGGCCGAATTGCCCGAAAAAAAGGGAAATGGAAAATAAACGATGGCTGGAAAGAAAAAATCTATATCCGCGCTGAAATCTGAACTCGAAGCAAAAAAAACAGAGTTGCAGAAAAAATTCCCGTCGAAAAATAAAACAGGGAAATCCACAGTATTCCACGGCGCGAGACAAAGCAGTACTGACCCTTTCACAAACATAATAACACAGCATAATCAGAGCCGGATGAGAAGCTTTAAAACCATCCTTATAATATTTGTTGTCGCTCTTGTCTTTGTCGCCGCTTCTTTCCTTTATCATGATTTGAGTTCTTCAGAAAAGCGTTTGAGCAGGCTTAACAAAATCACCGAAGAACTCAAATATCTGGACGGAAAAATACAGCAGAGTTCGGGGTATGAAAAAGCCCTTGCCGCTATAAAGGCGATATATTGCACGGAGAACGCGTCTTCCTTTGATATTAAGAATTTCAGGAAATGGTTTCTTGAAAGGGAAAAATACAGGAATTTTATATTTGAGAGCAACCAGGGGGAAGTAAAGTCCGGGGAAAATTTTGTCAATCCCATGTCGCTGATAGACATGGTTTATATCCCCAAAGGGCGTTTTTATATGGGCCGCGGCGCGATGGAGGCGGGAAGGCCGGAGGAACTGCCGCGCCATGCCGTAATAATCAGTTCCGAATTCTGGATTTCAAGAACGGAAATAAGCAACTATCAGCTCAGAACGCTTTTTCCAAACCATATTAATGAAAAATGGAACAACTATGTCCTGGACGCCTCTTTGCAGCCTGCTGTGAAAGTAAACTGGCACGTTGCTTCGGGCTTCTGCCGGATGCTGACGGACGCCGGGAGAAAATCCGGCATGATACCAGCGGGCTACGAATACCGCCTTCCGACAGAGGCTGAATGGGAATACGCGTGCAGGGCCGGCACCGAAACAATATATTTCTGGGGAAACGGCTTCGGCAGAACTGGCGCGGAATTCGCGAATTCCCTGGACAAGTATTCCGCGAGACTTTTCAATTGGAAGGAGGGGCCGGACATGGCGCCTTCCGATGGTTATCAGGTCAGCGCCCCGGTCGCTTCTTATAAAAGCAATGCTTTCGGTCTTTATGACATGAGCGGCAATGCCTGGGAATGGTGTCTTGACTGGTATAATCCGGATGCTTACCGTATGCTTTCGGAGACTGACCCGTATCAGAATACGCCTCTGGTTGTGCCGCTCGAAAAAAGGAAATCTTTTGACGCCGGAACATATACTATAGAATCGACATGCAAAGTGATAAGGGGTGGTTCCTGGGGGAATCTCCCGTTGGATTGCCGTTCGGCAAAACGGGATTACACCGTGCCGGAGGAGCAGGACACTGGCATAGGTTTCAGGGTTGTGCTTGCGCCAGTCTTTAAAACAAATTGAATTCAGTATATGATATCATACCTTCTAATTATTTCTGGAATCATATTTGTCATATTACAATTGCTAGAAAGAAAAAGTGTTTTTGTTAAAAATATTTTATACCCGTTTTTTTTATCTGTTTTCTTCTCTTTTTTTGCTTATGTTTGGATTTTCACGAAAGAATCCATTGGCATGGGGCTAAAAGGGGGAAGAATGAAAGAAGAAGCATATGTACCAGATTGGCAAAATTATGTAGATAACTATTCTATTTTTATAGGGTTGCTTTGCCTATTAGCCGGTTTTTTTTATTTAATCAAATTTTTTAAAAATGTTACAAGTAAAAAATCTTTTAAAAAGAAGAAACAGGAAAACAAATCTGTAACTAATAGAAAAAAACAAGAAAAAGATTCGGAAGAAAAGATGATTCCGTATTATCCAGGATTGTACGCCTGCCTGAAGGAACATCAAAACGATGACAAGGCTTCCCTCAGAGAAAAAAATAAAATTAATGGAAATAATGAAGAGTAACTTATTAATTTTAAGTAGCAATTATAACAAAAAAGACAAAAGGATAATGCAATATAATTGTTTAAATAAATTTTACTGTTATAAAATAAACATGGTGGAGGACATTCCCCCTAAGCAAGGGGCATGGAGAGAGCATATTTCAGACGAGATGATGTTTTCGTTTCCGAAAAAGGATTGTCCAATTATATGACTGTTTCATAGTTCTGCTTTGAGTGAGATTGAAATATGGATAGAAAACAATTGCTCAGGATGATACCGCGCGATAGGGATGACGTGACGGCGGCCAATGAACTACTTGAACTCGGTTTTCCGGAAATAGCTCCAATACTTCGAGAAATGTTATATTGCCTGCGTGTAAGTAAATCACCTGTCGCGGATATATTTTGTAATTTTTTTGCCATCTTGGGTTCTTCTGACAAATCAAAATTAACCATACCTGTTCAACAGGGAAGGCGGAGGCTGGCAGATTGCAGCGTAGTTGACGCTATAGCCAGTGCTCTTTCGTGCCATAATACTCAGGAAAGCATCAGAAATAGAATTGTAACGGATATTTTGCCATACTGGACAAAAGAGAATATCGTGCCTCTTACATCCAATCTGTCAATGATAGCGACATGGCCGGATTGTCTTAATTCAGACCTTCTTAGTCTCAAACTTCTCCTTCGCCATAATCTTGTTGATATGAATTGGATAAGGCAATGGTTGCAGTTCAAGATTGACCATTTGAAGAAAAGGGGCGAGCTCATAGCAGAAATCCAATCAGAGCTTGAAATATGAATCACTACGAGAGACTTGGAACGCAACTAGGTGCGGATTTTCAGACCTTGAAAAAGTGTTACTATGCAAAAGTCAAGGAATGCCATCCCGACCTTTTCAATAATTCAAAAGCCAAAGAAGAGGAATTCAAGAAGCTTGTCGCCGCTTTCGATATTCTCTCAGATCCGGAAAAGAGACGCAATTACGACAGAGCTATAAATGTCGCGGAAGAATATCATGAGGACGACGTTCCGCTTAAGACAGAGGTGCCGTCGCGCAATTCCATAATGGACACTGATGCCGATGACACTCTTGAGGAGCTTTTTGTTGGAAATAATCCGCCTTCCGATACAAGTCTTGCCACATTGTTTCTGGATTTGGCAAGGACACAGGTTTTCATTACTTTCAGAGAAGGAAAAAACCTTTATTACGGGAAAAAGTATAAAGACGCTCAGCTTTTTTTCTCGCAGGCCGTTTCAATGTCTCCCGGCAATATTCTTTACCGTTATTTTCTGGGAATGTCATACGCGTGGATTGGACAGTATTCAAAGGCGCGCTTTCACTTGAAGGCGGCCGTCAACATAGGGGACAGGCGCGTTCCGCCACAGGCCCTTGACAGAATTCATGAACAGCTTGAAATGGTAAAACGCAAAAGTATGCCGTTGTGGCATTCAGTGGCTTCATTTTTCAGCCCTTCGCGGGAGCGTCCGCAGATTCCTGTGGATGAGCAGATGATAGCCGAAACAAACAAAGCGCTTGCCAGGCTTATGGCCTCCGATAAAAAGAGAAAGCGTAAAATGCTGAAATGACAGCAATTCCGAATGGAAAATAGTTCGCGCTGCGGCAGAGAATCATCGATAACATGATTTCCGCCCTGAAGCGGAAGAAAATTTTTGACTTTCTGAATTGCTGGTTTTGCCGATAGATTTCAATTGAAATTCATCCCTGGAACGTTGCTTTAGCCCATAGGAGGATTATATTGCAGAGGTGAAAAAGAACGGAATAAAAATGAAAAATCTTACGACAAGCGTATATACTTTTGAGAAGCTGATTGAGGGCGATTATTTTTATGTTGACAAGACCGGCTACATATGGGATTTGATAAAAGGGCCCTATGGTATCTTCTTTTTGTCCCGCCCCCGCCGCTTTGGCAAGTCACTGACCTTGTCCACTCTGAAGGCTGTTTTCCAGAATAAAAAACGTTTGTTCAAGGGGCTTGCGCTGGAGAAAAAGCCTTACGACTGGAAGGAATATCCGGTAATACATATTGATCTCGGTGATCGGCCGTCGGCAACTGCGGAACTACTGAATAAAAGCCTTTGCACCGCCATTGACGAATCCGCAAACATCCTGAGTATTAAACTTAATTCTCAAAATGCCTCAGAGAGGTTTAGGGAACTTGTATTGAAGGCATCAGAGCAGGAAAAAGTTGTCATCCTCATAGACGAATATGACAAACCCATCCTCGACAATGCCACGGCAAAGAATGTAGATGAAATCCGGCGGGTGCTGGAAGATTTCTATTCGGTAATCAAGGCAACGGAGCCCTATCAGCGCTTTGTGCTTCTCACCGGAGTGAGCAAGTTCTCAAAGGTGTCTGTCTTCTCCAAGCTGAACAACCTTACCGACATTACGATGGATGCCCGTTATGCCACGATGCTGGGTTACACTCAGAAGGAACTTGAAAGCAATTTTGCTGAATACATTGAGCATGTCGTCAAGGAACAGGAAATAGGCAAAAAAGCCCTGCTTGGCAAGCTCAGGGAGTGGTACAACGGCTATAAATTCCATCAGAAGGCGGAAACCGTTTATAATCCTGTCTCCATAGGGAAATTCTTCGAGTCCGGCGGAGAGTTCAGGAATTACTGGTTTGAGACGGGGACGCCGAGTTTTCTTCTGAAACTGGCGAAACAGCAGCAGTTTGACTTTGAGAAGGAATTGACACAGAGGGTAAGTCAGCTCGCGTTTGCCTCGTATGAAATAGACCGGTTAAGCACGTTGCCCTTGCTTTTTCAAACCGGATATCTGACAATAAAAAGCTTTGTGCAGGATGAGGACGATACATTCTATTATCTTAATTTTCCCAACCGTGAAGTCGAGGCGGCATTTGAATCGTATTTGCTTGACGAATACTCCGGCGTCAACAAGGAACGTGTCGAGGTCTATGCCGCGGACATGGTGAAAATGCTGAGGGACGGCGAAATTGATGTTTTCATGGAGAAGATGAAGCTGTTTTTTACAAACATTCCGAATGATATACATATTGGCCAAGAAAAATATTATCAGACGATTTTCTTCATTGTTTTCCGGCTGATCGGGCTTCGTATTGAAGCGGAATGTAGCACTAACATCGGATATATCGACGCAGTTGCCCAGACGGATAAATATATCTACATATTCGAATTCAAGCTCAATAAGTCTCCTGAAGAAGCTTTGAAGCAGATACACGAAAAAGGATATTTCCAGAAGTTCATAAATTCCGGCAAGAAAGTAATCCTCATCGGGGCTAATTTCAGCACTACTGAGCGTAACATTGAGTCGTGGAAGGTAGAAAAGCTGGATGCATGACAACTTGCGGTTCTATTATTGTGAGTGATGATTGTATTTGCCAAATCAAATCTTGCGCGATTACTTGAGATACAATGATGAAAAACAGGGATTTAATCGCGATCCTTTCATTTTCCGCGGCTTCCCGGATGGTTCGAAGCCATTCCTGATTTCCGCCCTGAATCGGAAGAAAATTTTTGACTTTCTGAAAACGGATGACAATTATATTCTGCTCGGAGTGGACGGCGTTCAGACTTTTTCCTCATCGCGCCCGTTGGAGCATTCCACGCATAGGACACATGGAGACGGCAAAACTACTTTTCATCAATACTTTCTGTCTGAAATGAGTGGGATTGAAGAAAGTTTTCAGGCATTGTTGATTTTTTATCTTCCCCGCCTTATCTTAATGCGAATTTTTTTTCTTACTTTTCTAAAGACGGATAATAAATGAACTTTTTTATAAAGAGACCGATATTTGCCGCGGCCATAGCGCTTATCACTGTACTGGCTGGAGCTATCTGCATGTTGGTGTTGCCTGTCGCGCAGTTTCCGCCTCTTGTTCCGCCTCAGGTACAGGTTACGACCCAGTACATCGGCGCCAGTTCGGACGTTGTCGCCAACACTGTTACAACCCCGCTTGAGGAACAGGTCAACGGCGCAGCCGGAATGATTTACATGACCTCGAACAGCACCAATAACGGAGATTCACTCATAACCATTACTTTTGACGTCGGCTACAGTGAAGATATCGGGCAGATGGAAATCCTCACGCAGAGCAACCAGGCGCTCTCGCAGTTGCCTAGCGATGTAAAACAGGTCGGCCTGACTATTCAGAAACATTCAACGAACATGCTCATGGCTGTTAATCTGATTTCCCCGAAAGGCACCTATGATGCCCGCTTTCTGCAGAATTACGCGGACATCCATATAACAGACGCTTTAAGCCGGATACCGGGGGTTGCTTCAGTTACCAATTTCGGCTTGAGCCAGTATGCCATGAGAATATGGCTTGACCCGCAGAAACTGAATAATATGGGATTGACCGCGACTGATGTTCAGTCCGCCGTCCAGGAACAGAACCAGCAGGTTGCCGCCGGGGCCCTCGGACAATCTCCCGCGCCGAAATCGCAGGTTTTTCAGTATCAGTTGAACACACTTGGCCGCTTGGACCAGGTTTCACAGTTTGAAGACATAATCGTAAAAGCGATGTCGGACGGGAGAATTGTCCGGGTCAGGGATATCGCGAGAGTTGAACTGGGCGCTGAAGAATATGACTGGGATACCAAGGTTGACGGCAGGCCGACAGCTACCATTATCGTCTTCCAGCTTCCTAACGCCAACGGCCTCCAGATAAAAAAGGACGTTGTTAAAACAATGAACAGTCTTCAGAAGCATTTTCCTGAAGATGTTCAATGGCGGATATTCCATGATACCACCGAATTCATACGCGATTCCATTAATGAAGTCGTAATAACCCTGATTGAGGCCATAATCCTCGTTATTCTGGTGGTCTATATTTTCCTCCAAAACTTCAGGGCTACTCTTATTCCTACAATAGCTGTGCCTGTTTCGCTTATAGGCGCTTTTATATTTATGGCCGTCCTCAGGTTTTCAATCAATACCCTGAGCCTTCTCGGTCTGGTGCTGGCCGTGGCGCTTGTGGTTGACGACGCTATTGTCGTAGTTGAGAACGTTATGCGCAAAGTCAATGAAACCCCGGATAAAGATCTGAAGGAAATTACAGCCGACGCGATTCGTGAGGTGAGGGGGCCTATTATTGCCACTACTCTGGTGCTGATGGCTGTTTTCGTGCCGGTGGCTTTCATTCCCGGCATGACGGGTATGCTCTACAACCAGTTCTCGCTGACAATTGCTATTTCAGTCGGCCTTTCCGGTATAAATTCCCTTACCCTGAGTCCCGCGCTCTGCGGCGTATTCCTGAAAGTTAACAAAGAAAAGTCCAACATTTTTTTCAAAGCTTTCAACAAATCATTTCATCATCTTACGGAATTTTACGCGGCGACAGTCAGGAAAATGGCGCGTTTCTGGTATCTGAGCATGGCTGTTTTTCTGGGGCTTTGCGTGTTTACCGGATTTTGCTTCACATCCATTCCCACGGGCTTTGTTCCCAGCGAAGACCAGGGCTATTTCTTCGTAATGGCCGGACTGCCGGAAGGACAGACTATCGACCGGACTAAGGATGTCATGGCACAGATAAGAAAATTGGTGGAGAAAGAGCCGGGTGTCGATCATGTTCTTGAAATCTCCGGATATAATATTATCGATTCAATCAAACAACCATATACCGGGTTTTCCATTATAATTCTAAAACCATGGAAAGAGCGCAAAAGCAAGGAAATGCAACTTGACGCCATTATGGGGGGCATACAGAAAAAAGTCAGCGTCATACCGGATGCCAGGATTCTTGTAACCAACGCTCCGGCTATCCCGGGACTGGGTTCTACAGGCGGTTTCACTTTTGCCATAGAGGACTTGAACGGGCAGGGCATTCAGGCGCTTTCAAATGTCGCCAACAATTTTATAGCGGCAACGCGTAAAGAGCCTGAACTCACAGGAGTTTACACCACATTCAATGCCGCTACGCCGCAGAGATATCTGGATATCGACCGCACGAAAGCAAAAACATTGCAGGTTTCCCTTAACGACCTTTTTTCCACTCTTCAGATAAACCTCGGTTCCCTATACGTCAATCAGTTCAATAAGTTCGGGCGTGTTTACCGCGTTTACCTCCAGGCCGAAGAAAATTCGCGTTCTGACGAAAGAGATATAGGGCGTCTGAAAGTCCGGAATTCCAAAGGTGAAATGATAGATATAAGCGCCCTTATCAAAATCAAGCCGATGGTGGGCCCTTACAACATTTCGCACTATAACGAATATAATTCCATTTCACTTAACGGCGCCAATGCTCCGGGCTTCAGTACCGGACAGGCTATAAACGCCATGGAAAAACTGGCCGCCAAAATCCTCCCGGAAGGCTTCGGTTATGAATGGACAAATATTACTTATCAGCAATTGAAGGCCGGAGACCTCGCGCCGATAATTTTCGCCCTTTCGCTTGTTTTTGTTTTCCTGGTGCTTGCGGCACAGTATGAAAGCTGGTCAATGCCGATCATGGTACTGCTTGGAGTTCCTCTCGGCCTCATGGGGGCGGTACTCGCGCTGCTCCTTAGAAGAATGGACTTGGATGTTTACGGACAGATAGGGCTTGTAATGCTGATTGGCCTTACCGCTAAAAATGGAATACTGATTGTTGAATTCGCCAGTGATTTGCGCCGTAAGGGAAGTTCCGTAATGGATGCTACAATCCAGGCGGCTAAAATCCGTCTGCGTCCGATTTTGATGACCGCGCTGGCTTTTGTTATCGGCCTGATACCGCTGGTTGTCGCTTCCGGGGCGGGAGCACGCTCCAGGCAGTCTCTGGGGACTTCTGTTGTCGGCGGCCTCGCTGTAGCCACCGCGCTTATTATTTTTGTTCCCGTGTTTTACTATGTCATTGAGAGAATCAGGGAGAGAAAAGAGGAAAAATCTTCTCCCGCTGAAAATATTCAGGCGGCCGATGGATTAAAGGGTATTGAAAAATAAAGGAATAAAATATGACTTCTAAAATCAGTTTTTTTAATTTCTGCCGGATACTTATGCTGCTTATATCCGTTTTGTTTTTTGCTGAAGGTTGCGGGCGTTCCAGCGCTCTTAAAGAACTGCCTCCTCCCGAAGTGGTCGTCACAAAAGTTGTAAAACAGGCAATTCCTTTCTATGACGAATTCAGCGGCACTGTTCAGTCCGTCAGAGTCGTGAACATTGTTCCCAGGGTTTCGGGATATATCCAGAAATGCTATTTCACTGAAGGTACTTTGGTGAAGGAGGGAGACCCGCTCTACCTTATAGATCCCCGTCCTTTTCAGGCAAAACTGGACGCGGTTCAGGCCCAGTTGAAACTGGATGACTCAAAACTGGCCTTTCAGGAAACGCAGGTTTCCAGATATGATCTGCTCGTTAAAAATCAGGCGACGTCAGTTGAAAAATATCAGGATATCGTTTCCCAGAGGGACCAGCTTTTAGCGGCTGTCGCAAAAGATAAGGCAGATATAGCCAGCGCGCAGTTGGATTTGAGTTTCACCGCCATTACCGCCCCCTTTACAGGACGGATACAGAAAACGAATATCGATGTGGGCAATCTTGTTGAACAGCAGCGGGATGTCCTGACCACACTCATAAAGATGGACCCCGTTTATGTCTATTTCAGTTTAAGCAGAGCTAAATCTTTTGATTTCCAACTCCTGAAACGTCAGAATAAACTGTTCCCTACTGATAAAATGAAGATGCAGCTCTATCTTCCCAACGGTTCTATTTATCGCAGTGACGGAAAAATTGATTATATAAGTTATCTTATAGACCAGACGACTGACTGTGTGACTGTACGCGGAGTTATTGCCAATCTTTGCACGGGCAACACTCATGATTATGACCTGATACCCGGGCAGTATGTGCCGGTTAAACTGATTTTCGGCGAAAAGCCCGACGCTCTGATTGTCCCGGAAACGGCGATTGTCGAGAGTCAGATAGGCGAGCAGATCTATGTTGTGGAAAAAGGCAACAAGGTCAGTATCCGCAATGTTGTTACCGGCTCAAAAGTCAATGCGTTCCGTGAAATTACAAAAGGCGTTTCAGAAGGTGAAATGGTCGTAACGCAGGGCGTTCAGAAAATAAAAGCCGGAATGACAGTCAAACCCATGCAGGCCCCGCCTGTACAAGCAGCGGTAACGTCCGCGCAGACCAAATAATAATAGTGAACTGTTCACAAGTCCATAATACATGATGCTCCGTCTTTCAGTATTTTCCTGACTTTTTCATGACAGACTTTTGTGATTTCAATATTTTCCTGAAGTGCGATATAAGCGGCGACTCCAGCGGCTTCTCCTGTCTGATTGAGATTTACCATGACCCTTGCTGCGGCAAAAGCTTCCTTATCGGCGTCCAGCATCCGTCCGGCACAGATTACATTTTTCGATTTCACTGGAATCAGTGAGCGAAGCGGTATCTGATAAAATTTTGGATTGTCCGGGTGTTCCTCTCTCCATCTGCTTTCAACGGCTTTTTTGCCGGGACGGGAATAACGCTCTCTGCCGTCAAGATATCTGAATGTTATTCCGCCTTTTTCCTGATGGTGTATGTCAACAGGATATGTTCCGTTTGCTATGGCATCATCGAACTTCTTGCCGTTAAGAATATCTTCGCCTTTCAAATGGTAAAGAGAATGAATATGCCTGCTTTCCCTTATGCCGATGTATGAGGGAAGCGCATTGAGTTGCGGCGTCCTGCCTTTTAAGTTTTTTCTGAAAATATCCGTAATGGCCCTTAGTTGCCTGCGTCCCTCTATTTCACAATATGTCAGAGCATCCGCGTCAGCCGGATTTTTGCCTTTTACTCGTGTGCCGTTGAGCATGTAAACATCATTGTGCGGCGGAACAAAAGCGCCCCACAGAATGCCTTCGGGAAGTCCGTATTCTTCCGCGTGTTCCATGATAAGCTCATACGGATTGATGTCGCCGAAATCCCATGCGCTGAATTTCGCGCACGTGGTTGGCGGCTGGATGTGTTCCGGAATATACGTTCCGAGACCGGAGCTGACGCAGAGGTCGGCGTCTCCTGACGCGTCTATGAACATTTTTGCACTTATCGCTTTTCTTCCTGTTTTGTCCTGTATTATTACGGCTGACACTTTTCCGCCTTCCATGACGGCGGATGAAAAGAAAGTGTGGAAATGAATTTTTACGCCTGCTTCCAATGCCATTTCATCAAGCTCTATTGTCAGTTCTTCAGAGTTCAGCGGTATCCCGTAAACTTTTGAATTCATGAATGGTGCCACGGCGTTTCTTTTCGCCAGACGCTCCATTGTTTCCAGTGTAAGTCCTGCTATTATCTGTTCTTTGTAATCTGTATCATAAAGACTGTGCCACATGTTGACGAGAGAGCTTGTAGCGACGCCTCCGAAGCGATTCTGTTTTTCCACAATGACCACTTTTGCGCCCAGTCTTGCCGCCCTTATCGCGGCGAAAACACCTGTGCAGCTTCCGCCTATGACGCAGATGTCGCATTCTTCCGTTACTGGTATCTTTTCGGATGGAATAATAATTTCATTCATTGGAAACTCCTTGTTTTCTCAATATTATAAATGAAAATTGGAAAATAATCTATATGCGCTTATGCTGTAAAATTATAAATATTATGCTATATTAAGAACTTAATATGAATAAATATATAAAAATATACAAAAGGCATATCACTGAAATAAGCAGGATGCTGGATGCAATCAGCAATCTGACAGGGCTTTCAGCCGTATGGAAAAGTACAAACGGCAAAGCCGCTGATGCTTCTTTGCCTTCTCATCAGTCTTTGCACTGCAATCCATTCTGCCGTAAAGTCAAAGCTCATGAAAAACTGATAAAGAGATGTTCACACAACGATTGTGTTTCTGTCATCAGAAAGGCTGAAAAACAGCGCAGGCCCTTTTTGAACAGATGCCATGCCGGAGTTACGGAACTTATCGTGCCGCTTTTCATAGACGATGCCTTGGATAGTGTTATTTTCATTGGTCCCTTCAGGCGTGGAAACGCAAAACAGATATTCGGGGCCCTGGAATACGAAAGTCTTGAAAAGTATGACGCTAAAAAAATCGAAGCCGCAAGAAGTATTATATCGACACTTTCATCCTTTATATTGGAGAACAGGGAAAATTTTATAAGGAGTGAAATAGCCGGGAAAGTGAAGAACAGAAAAATGCAGACGGCCCTTGGATTTATAAATGCCAATTATAGAAAAGCGCTTCAAGCCTCAGATGTGGCGGAATTCTGTGGATTGAGTGTTTCAAGATTTGTCCATCTGTTCAAGGATGAATGCGGAATCGGCTTTTCTGATTTTCTGAAGGAACGCAGAATTGAAGAGGCAAAAAAACTTCTTGAAGCCACCGATATGAAAATATATGATGTCGCGTCCAGATGCGGTTTTTCAGGTCAATGTTACTTCGGCCTTGTCTTCCGTAAGCAGACAGGTATTTCTCCTTTCTGCTACCGTAAAAAGCATGGAAAAAACATCGCCCCGTAATTTTTCAGCCGCTTACTTGTCTTTGGCTGTTACTATAAAATAGCTGCAATTTTCCGGCAGGTAAATCGTAACAGTGTCTTTTTCCTCCAGTACTCTGGCTTCTGAGTTTTCAAATGGCATGAAAACCTTTATTTCTTTGAATTTGGCGTTCAGCGAGAAATCCACTTTTCTGGAGGCGTTCAAGGGTTTGACTCCGGTGATAAGATTTACTCTGCTTCTATGCTTGCGCTGTGCTTCAAGCTTTTGATCTGCTTCGACTTCGTATTCCGCTGAAAGCATGTGCATAATACAAGTCCGGGAAGCGTCGCTGGAACTGTGCAGTAAACTCAGCCATCCTTCGGCATTGACGATTTCCAATGGAGGATTTCCAAGAAACGGCCTGACTTTTTCAGAAAGGGTTAGGGTATTATTCTTTTCTTGTATGCGGGCCGGATGCCAGAAGAAATTTGATGTCAGCTCATACCATTGTTTCTGATTTTTGCAGGAAGCGCTTTCTTCAAACAGCCACTTTTTCCCCCAGAAATCTGTTGGTTTCTGTGGTTCTGTAAAATCGATATTTATACCGTATTCAGATAACAACGGGCTTGGTGAAGCATCTCCATTCCCGTCATATAAGCCGAAGGGACCTGTAGCAAAAATTGTTCCTCCATTTGCAATATATTTCCCGATATTCTCTCTTTCAATATCAGATAAACAGAGTGCTGACGGCAGGATTATGGCCCGGCATGAATTTATATCTGTCGGAATTTCCAGTATGGTTCTGGGTGTTAATCCAGAGGAAAAGAAGTGTTCGAGAGTATCAAAATAATCGTGTGCGTAACCATGTTCCGTACTCCCGAAAAAGGAATTGTTTCTTGTATTATAAGAAAAGTAAACTCCGAGTTCGGAATTTATTGAGCTTTTGAATAATTCAGGGTGTTCTTTTTCAAAAGTGAACGCTTTTGCCGCCGCTTCCGCGTCATCCGGCAAGTGAGATATTTTCGAGACCGGAAGTCCCAGTCTGGCTTTCAGGGTAGAGAACCAGCAGTTCGCGCCGAGCATTTTATTTGCCGCCCATATAATATTAGCGCCGGCTTCGGTAAAGCCATAGCCTTGTCCAACACAGGGTAAGTTTTTTTGCATGGCGGCTGCCAGATGGTGCGAGGCCGATACCAGTCTGTGAGAAACGGGCGGATTTGATGTACCGGGATCGTTGAAAGGCGGAGTGTTTCCGCACATTTCCAGATGTACCATATTGCAGCTGCGGTTGAATTGACGCACATCCTGCCCTGTACAGTTATATCCCGCGTTACTGCTTCCCGAACAGCAGCTCATGAGAGGGAAATCCTCCGGCAATACGCTTTTTACAAGTGAAAGAAAATCGCCATTGCTCTGATAACGCATCTGAAGCCAGTTTTTCCATGCCGGATTTTTCCAGTTACCCCAGAAAGAGGACTCAGCCGCTTCCGGGAGTTCATGTCCGTAAAGTTTCTGGAATTTATCTTTGCAGTGCTTGCATCCGCAGGAGCTGTAACCGCTGAAGAATATGGCATCGTCGCACATGAGGCCGTCTATCTTTGTTTCCTTAAGAAGAAGTTTCACGTATTCGAGATATGATCTTGTGAAGTCGGGATTGTTAAAACAGAATTCTTCTGCCGTATAAGCTGGAAGATAAACAGGTTTGCCGGTTGTGACGTCAATCATCCGCCAATCATCCAGTTTATGTCCGTTAAATTCCCAGGATGCCGCTGCCTGGTAACTTGGAGAGAAAGGCAGGTGTGGTCCGGAGTGCATTTTCACATTTCGCATTTCTTTGCGGTTGGAATAACGATGTACGAGCACGCTTGAATGATGGTCAATCAATTTCAGATCGCGTTGATGCAGTTCATCCGCTATTGTCGCCATGAGATCATGTAAACAATCCCATATAGGCATGAAGTCCCATCTGAAATGCGCCCCGAAGATGACGGCTGTGTCCGTGTTTGATGCTTTCATCAAATCCGCGCGTCGCTTTATCTTATCATATACGTCATCATCGGGCCATTTCAAATCATCCCAGACAATCCACCAGCTGACAGCTCTCATTGTAAGTATCCTTATTTGGTATCAGGTTTAATTACATAATTGACTTCGATTTCGCCGCCTTTCGCGGGAAGCTCGAAATCCCATATTGGCAGATCGGTTTTCTCGCCGCTTTGCTCTGCTATTCCCTTCATGAAGACTGACCATTTGGAATCTTTTGCCGCCAGATCTGAATTACCGAAGGGTTGGGACGCAAAATATATTACGGAACCTTTTCCGACGGTCTTTTCAAAAGCCGCCGCTTTGCCGTCCGGGTAATTAGCGATAACTTTTGCGTCGGAAGGAGGCGTGATTTCAAATGCCTGAATTTTTCCGGCATCAGCTCTATGCATCAATGGAGTTAAAGGCAGTTCATCCCCTTTTTTCAATCCGTAAGAGTCGTTGGCGGCAATCATATTTTTCTGATCTAATTCTTTACCGATTGGACAGCCTATCAACTCGTTGCGGATTTTATCAAGAGGCGTACCGTCAATATTCCACGTGAAGGCTTCGGGATCGAATATGATGAGCCGACCTCCGTTCCTGACATAGTTCAGCAGAGTTTTCGCAGTCGCTTCATCGCAGTATTTGAGTTGCGGAACATATACGGTTTTATATCCTGATATATCGTCAAGCTTGAGTTTCAGACCGCTGTCGCTTATGAACCTGAACCATGTCTTCAGTTGTTCCCCAAGTATCGAATATACTGTGTAATATGAATGAATAGGTTTGTCGAAATTGCCCCAGCGGGAGGTATTCGAGAGAAATATCGCAGTTTTTGTTTCATTAGGGATTTTAAGTTTATTCATTCCATGAATTATACTGCTGATTCTAAGTTTTTCCCTGTAGACATCAGGAAGTGAAATTCTTATAGGAGCTCCAGTACTGGCGTACCAGAATATAAGTTCCGCGCCGTTTTTCAAAGCCTGTGAAGCCCATTCCCTCATATTGTCAGGGGAGGGGGTACGTCCGCAATACGAAAATGCCTGAAGTATACCGCATGTCGGTTTTCCCCCTGAAAGGTCTCTCATTAATTTCATTGAGAAACCTGTATGATAGATGGCGCGGTTGCGGGTGAAATTGTACATGGCTGATGTTGGAT
>Ga0209417_1003194_pt1 | contig 22633 bp, 15 predicted proteins | sample RifGroF2_FD_184002 | JGI IMG/M metagenome (GOLD analysis project Ga0209417, IMG submission 184002) | Groundwater microbial communities from Rifle, Colorado, USA - Groundwater F2 (SPAdes) (version 2) | ecosystem: Environmental > Aquatic > Deep subsurface > Groundwater | place: Rifle, Colorado... | reverse complement strand
CCACCTCAATCATTACATCGATATCACTTTTCCAGTCAGCCACCTGACGGGCCACACTTCCGAATACCCACCCCCTGATTACACGGGGATCGGTCTTAAACACTTCTATTAATTGTGGTTGGATAACTTCAAGAAGAGGCGCGGGTCTGGTTTTAGAAGAGACTCTCTCTTCGGCCAGTTTGATAGCCTCCAATGCCATTTCATCGTCCTTGATTTCATACAGGATCCTGTCAGAAAGCCAGGATTTGAGCAGAAGGTTTTTATCAACCCCAAAATATTCGGCCAATTTCAGGACCTGCCCGCGGTTTGCCAGTCGGATGCCACGCTCGATTTTTGACAGGATAGCCTGATCAATATCCAGTACTCCGGCCACAATGCGCAAAGGGACCTGCTTAGTATGCCTGAGGTTTCGAATCTCTTCCCCAAAACTTTGTATCATTATTGACTAAATTCGTTTTGACACTATTTGTCAAAGTTACGAATTTTAGTTGCACTAATTTCAAAAAGAAGTTAAAAACTTCCCCATCCACTTCCCTACAACCCCACTATGCACAGGCCGTTTCAGACTTTCAATATCCTCCTCCATTTGTCCCGGAGCCAGATATTGGGCATTGATCCTGATCAGGTTCTCTTCAAAGTCCACGGAAAACTCCGGATGTCCCTGAATTCCCAGCATATTCCGGCCAACCAGTATCATGCCGTTCGGGATGTGGAGCGAAGTGGCGAGTACCTGGGTGTCCGGCGGCAGGGTCAGCACCTGGTCCTGACAACTCATAAGCAGATTAACCTTTTGCTGCGGGGGATCCATCCAGGGTTGCGGGATCTGAATGTCAAAAGGATGCACACCCGTGCACCAGCCACCAGGAGCCTTCATCACTTTCCCTCCCAGCGCTTCCCCGATCATTTGGTGCCCGAAACAAACCCCGATACATGGCCTCCCCGAATCCTTAATCAACTGAGTAAACTCAATCAACTTGATTATCCAGTCAACTTCCTCATACACCGAATTCCTCGATCCGCTGATCAGCCAGCCGTCGCACTCATCTGGCGAAGCAGGGAATGCCCCGTCGCAAACATAATAATCCCGGATCTCAAAATCCGGTAGTATACGCCTGAACATCTCAGGATAGCTGCCGTCGGGATGGTTCAGCTCTAGACGGGCGTGGTCGCAGATGAGTAAGCCTAGGAGCATATTTAAGTTTTACGATTATGATTTGGTATCGGGTTTCAGGTATCGGGCGCATGGTTGTCATCCCGGTGGATACCGGGATCTCCTGACCAATGCTCCGATGCATGGGATTCCGGCATTCGCCGGAATGACAGTTCTGGCGCCCGATACCCTATACCTTATACCCTATACCTTATACCACAGTTACCACAAATTACCGCTCAAATATACCTTTTCCCCGGGCAGTCATCAACCCATCCCCCTCAATTGTAAATCATAAATCGTAAATCGTAAATCCCGCCCCGCCTTTGACTATTTTCACGGGTTAATTTTTTTACTCATGAAAAGGTTTATTCCGATTGTATCCATTGCGCTGGCAGGCTTGCTCGCAGGCTGCGAGTTCCAGTCATTCGAGGATTATGAGATTCCGCCGTACGATGGCGATTTCACCTGGACAAAAGTCACAGGTAACGCGCAATGGTGTAACCGCCAGGATCTTGCCGCGGTTGCCTATCAGGATAAATTATGGGTATTGGGTGGTTTCAATCCCGGCCAGGTGACGGGGGATCCCTACCAGGAGGATGTTTGGTCCTCGGCCGACGGTAAGGAGTGGACCGAGGTGCAGGCGAACGCACCCTGGAAAGGGCGCCGCGGGCACACCGTGACGGTTTTCGACGATGGAACCGGAGAAGCGATGTTCCTCATCGGCGGATTTTCAGTGAATGAAGAAACCGGATATCGCCAGTATGAAAATGACGTCTGGAAGTCAACCGACGGAGAAAATTGGCAATTGATCAGGGAACGAACCGTTCCGGAACTCGACTCCCTGTACACCTGGTATCCCCGGATGAATCATGCGGTGGTGGTGGCCAGTCACGGAGGCAAAAAATACCTCTACCTGATCGGCGGCAGCACGATGGCCGAGAGCGGAACCCCGCGTTATTCAACCATTTATTTCAATGATGTTTGGCGCTCAACCGATGGAATCACGTGGGAAGACATGCATAGCGAGGATTTCGGAATCCGGGCCGGTCATGCAGCTGTTGTCGACCCGGCCACAGGCAGGATTTACGTGCAGGGCGGCAATCACGGGATCATCTTCGAAGGCACCGGAAACCAGAGTACGCCGTTGCCCGACTGGACCTGGCTATGGAGCACGGAGGACGGTACCCACTGGACGGCTGAAAATGACACCGCCGCTTTCCCGCAGGGTTACCTCTACCGCACCGAACACCAGATGACTTTCTATAATAATATACTCTATGCCTTCCCCGGTGCCACCAACTCCAACCAGCATTTTCATTTTGCGCTGGATGAGTTTGTCACGATGTGGAAACGGGAACCGGAGAATATCTGGTCGGTGGATTCCAACGGGTCCGATACCGACGCCCGCTACTCCTATGGCTTCATCGAGTTTGACCATAAGATATGGATCCTCGGAGGCGACACCAATGCCAACGGCCCGGCGAATGACGTGTGGTATGCAGAATTCAACTAATGGCTGCAAACATGAAAAAACTATTTATAACCCTGATATTTATTCTCTCTGTAAGCACCCTTTGGAGCCAGAAACTGAGTGAACGATTCACGATTCCGGTTGGAACCTGGGACCTGAAACTGGTCAGCTTTGACCACCTCTATCCCAACTACCTGGCCGATCCATTGGGGGGCCGCTTTGAAGTAAACATCCAGAATATCCAGTACAGCGATATCGACTTCCAGGACCGTATCAACGACGGCGGAGATTATAAGGGCAAACAGGTAATATTCCCCGGAGTCCGGGTTTCCCTGTTGAAATTCAGTCCGAAAAGCAACCCCAAACTTGGCGTTTCAGTGGATCTCGGCGCCATGATCCCCACCTTTATGCGGGGTGGCAATAACGACCTGATCGGGATCGACGGCATATACTATTTCGCCATCGCGGCCAAACCGGCTGAATGGCTCAGCCTGAAATTCTCGAAACATCACATCTGCACCCACGTTGGGGATGAATTCCCATATGGAGGTGTTTATTCCCCGATCGATTTTGATCCTAATATGACTGCACTGCCGGTAAGGGATGATTTTATCCTGATGGCTGCCGTTCGCCCCTTATGGTTTCTGCATAAGCCTCAATGGGATATCCTTCAGATCTATGGTGATTTTGGATTTTTCCTTCCGGGAGTCGATTTTATGGGAACCCGCTCAAACAAACCCCATTATGAGGCCTACCTGAACTTTCAGGCCGGTGCTGAGATTGAATACTATTTCAAAAACACATACCTCGGCGGACTCTACACTGCAGCCAATGTCAGTGCCTATCAGCTCAATGCCTTTGCACCGAACATTTCCCTGGCCGGCGGATACCTTTTCCCCCAGGAGCACAACGGCCGCCGCTTTCGCATCGGATTACAATATTACAATGGCCGTTGCCTGAGCAATCAGTTTTACAACCGCAGGGAGAAGTTTGTGGCGTTTACGGTGGGGTTTGACATCTAGTTGCCAGTTGCAGGTTGCCGGTTACCGGTTGCCGGTTGTACTTGTCATCCCCGCGAAAGCGGGGACCGCGTCCCTTGAAGCGTGGTACGCATAGGAACCGGTCCCCGCTTTCGCGGGGATGACAACTGCTCTGAGGCTTGGGATCCTGACTTCCGTCAGGATGACAGTTCTGGCCTAACTGGCAACCGGTAACCGGCAACCAGCAACCGGTAAAAGTTTTACAGCAGCATCTCCCTCGCATCTTTCGCCTATCTTTCCCTCCTGAAACCGTAAACTTAATTCCGATGAAAAGTACTCTTCTGTTTGCCATGGCTCTTTTCCTGGTGGTTTTGGCTCCTGTTGCCAATGCCCAGGAAAAGAAAGTGATTGATGAGATTATTAATATCGGGCAAACCGATAACCAGTCGATGCATCACCTCGACTTCCTCTCCAACCGATTCGGAGGCCGCATCCTCGGATCGGATTCCTATGAAAATGCTGCAGAATGGGTGGCATCGGAATTTAAGAAATGGGGCATGATGGTGGAGATGGATTATGCAGGAACACTGCCCGTCGGATTCAATCGCGGCCCCTGGTTCGGAAGAATGCTTTCCGATAACGGCATGACGCTGCATTTCTGCACACCTTCCTATACCGCTGGCACCAAGGGAGTGCAAAAAGGTCATGTGGTTATGGAACCGAAAACCCAGCGCCAGTTTGACGCCATGAAAGGGAAACTTAAAGGGGCATGGGTACTGATCACCGGCGTGAACAAAGGATGGCCGATCGACTATTCTGCGGCAGCCGATCATGAAAGAGATAGCCTGATCAACGCAAATGTGGAAATCGTTCGCCAAAACATGGAGATCTTGCGATATAACGAGAAATACCCTGATTCTGTCCAGAAACCCCAGATAAAACTAAACGATAGGCCAGCACTATTTTACAAGCAGATGCGCGAGGCTGGCATTCTGGGAATCATCCAGTCGGCACCCGTTCCGATCCAGGCCTTGTATGACCGCGCCAATATCGACAAGATGACCTTCGACAATCTGCCCACCATTCCTGATATCAAGCTCGACGAACATCAGTATAAGATCATTGAGCAGATGTGCAAGGAACGCCAGCGGTTTGAGCTGGAGTTCGATATCCGTAACTGGTTCAAAATGGGCCCGGTGAAATATTATAATGTGATCGGAATCATCCCGGGAACCAAATATCCGGATGAATATGTCCTGATGGGTGGCCACCTCGACTGCTTCGATGTAGCAACCGGCGGCGTTGACGACGGTTCGGGCTTTACCCCGGCCATGGAGGCTGCACGGCAGATCATGATGGCAGGCGGCAAGCCGAAAAGGACCATCCTGGTTTGCGCCTGGGCAGGCGAAGAGTTCGGGCTGCTGGGATCAAAAGCCTTCGTGGAAAAGAACATGAAGAAACTGGATAAATTCTCCAACTATTTCAACCGCGACGGCGGCCCCACCGTGGCCAACAGCCTGCGGGTTCCCGAAGCCATGTATGCTGATTTTGAGAAGGTTTGCGAACCCTTGAACCGGATCAACCCCGATTTTCCGTTTACCCTCAGCCAGACAGAACCCCGACCGAAACCTACCAGGGCCGGCGGATCCGACCATGCCTATTTCGCTATCAACGGAGTGCCAACTATTAGCTTTGGAACGGCTGATCCCAAAGGATACGATTTCAATTACGGTGAAATATGGCATACCGAACGGGATCTCTACAACATGAGCATCCCCGAATATCAGGAACACACTGCCACGGTTACTGCGGTGGTGATTTATGGAATAGCCTGCCTGGATCATCTGCTGGACAGGAAGGGGATGTTTACCGATCCGGCAAAATAAACGGAATTATCACTCAATGCCTGTAGAGACGGATAATTATCCGTCTCTACGAGTTTTCGGCGTATGCCTCGGGTTCAAACCGCGGTGTGCACACCGCCAGAAAAACCAGGGATTCCTCGCCATCATTGCAAATTCGCTGGGGTACTCCCGGCAGGATGACCACCTCGTCGCCGGGCCCTACCTCATGGGGAAGCAGGTCGCCGGTTTCCACAATGCCGTTGCCTTCGATGATCAGATAGCGCTCGGTTATAGCGGCCAAGGAGTGCCACCGGGTGGTAATACCCGGCATAACACGAACACGGGCAACCGAAACGACCGGGTCGGCCGGGGTATTGTACAATTCGGTGATGTAACACCCTTCGTCGGAATAAAATTCTGGTTTCATTTTCCGTTCAATTTGCGGATCAGGTCGGTTTCGGCTTGATTATACGGGGTTCCGTCGTTACGGAAAATATCATGGAACCAGAGCGGCGGCTCGGAGCCGTCCGGGATCGGGGTGCTCCAGGCATAGATGGTATTCGTTTTTCCGCTGACCAGGCCCCAGTTTATTCCTCCTACCCCGCGTTCTTTCAGGAGGGGCAGGATATTCTCAAAACGGCTTCCGTTGGTTCTGGCCATATATTCCGTGCAGATCATCGGCCGGCCGAACAGCTTCAGGGTATCCAGGGCAGCGGCATGGTCCTTTTCATCTGAATAGTTATGGTAGGTGAGGATGTCTGAATTTTCCGCCTGAAACCTGTTCATCTCCCCGTAGTTCCTGTACCACAAACCGGCGGAGATGGGCTGTGATGGATTCACCTCACGCGCCCAGCGGAATACGCTTTGCAGCAGCGGCATGGATCTCATTCCATACCCGGAATTTCCCGGCTCATTATAGAGATCCCACAGCAGGATGCGCCTATCGTCGGCAAAACGGGTCAGCAGCGCTTTGGTATATTTCTCCAGAACCGTCATCAGGGTGGTATCGGTAAAAAGCAGGTCGCCCGGGTCCCTGATCCATCCGGAATTATGGACGCCCGGCTTCGGATCGGGCTGTTTCCCGGCAGCATAGGTGGGCAGCCAGCAATCATCAAAAATTACCAGCACCGGCTCGATCTTATGTTTGGCCGCTATCCTTAAAAACTGATCCACCCTGTTAAAGAAACCTTCGGGGTCCACCTGCCATGCTAGATGGTGCAGGTAGCTCCGGACCGTTGTAAACCCGATGGATTCCGCCCATCCCAGCTCCCGGTCGATGGTCTGTGGATCAAAGGTCTCCGCCTGCCAGAACTCCAGTTGGTTTATGGCCGACGATGGGGTAAAATTAGCGCCGGTTCTCCAGCCTTTTTCATCAGACCATTTCTGTGCCTTTTCTGCGCTCCAGCGCTCACCGGGTTTTACCGGTGCAACACGCGTATTGCACCCGCCTAACATCAGGGTAAATGCAAGGATTCCGGTCAAACCGGAACGGAACAGATTCATTTTCATCGGGCTAAGGTTTTATCAAGTAGTTTTTCAAATTTACTTTCCGTCATGATCTCCTGGGTCAGGAATTCCCCGTCCAGAAATACACAGGCAACCCTAAACGGAGCCGCAAGTTTTTGTGCGTCGGCATAGGTTTTTAGCCTGGCCTTTTCGCTGGGAATACCCTTCTTTTCGGCTGCACCAATCATAATATCCACATAATCGGGTACGAAAGGACATATATCAGAATAAAAAAAGCCAAGTCCGATTTTCGAGGGATCCTGCCAGTTCTCGCCAGATCGGTGAATTGCGGGTCCGGGGATCCGACGTATTCTGCCGGAATACAATTGATAAAAACTTTCCCGCGTACATCGATTTTTTTGAAAACAAATCTATATTTCAACTGTTCCTCGATCCTGGGTTTATTTCTGCGGTGCGCTGCTGGTAAATTTTTTCTCTGCCGATGGTGCAGTAAATGTGCTCCTGTGCGAGTTTTTTCGGAGATAATTGTTTGATCACCATTGGTGGGAAAAATTCAATAGCAGCATTGGGTTATCGGTAAAACAAATATAATAAGAAAGACCGGAAATAACTCCGGTCTTTCATAATCCGATTATTTTGAGGGATGAAAGAAACTCTGATTATTCGCGGATTATCTTACCGTTGAACCGAACTTCCGGCGAGGATATGTGAACAAAATAGACACCGGGATTTAGTTGCTCCGTAGTAACCAAATATCTCTGTGTTCCGTCTGGTGTTAGTTCCTGTTGAAAAACCATCTTGCCTGCAATATCGTGAACTGTCAGCCGTGCCGGGTGGGTCAGCGCCTTATTGAGGTGTATCGTCATTTCACCTTCTACTGGATTCGGGAAGAGGGTAGCACTTAGTGTTTCGAGGGATGTTAGCGTTGAACCTGCAGGAATCTGGCCGGCTGTAATCGGAGCTTCAGGCTCAGCATTAAAAGCCCAGTCATAGAGGGTCAAGGTTTTCCCATCTGCTGAAACCTCAAGGTTCAGCCAGCCGTACAGGACCGCGTTGCCCACCGTCAATTGAACGCCCGCATATTTATGTTTTCCGTTCCAGGTCGTATAGGTTGCGGTATTGATAAAGGGTTCATTCGGCCAGTTACCGGTCTCCACCCATGCACTTGAGGAGCTGATGACCGTTCCGGCATCCAGCGGGGTAAAATAGCTCCGACCGGCAACTGCAGTTCCAATGACGCTTTTGGCATAGGTTTCGATCCGCATGTCGGTTCCGTCATGCCACAGACCGAAATCATTTCCAAAATAGCTATTACTGAAAGGACCCCAGCCGTTAGCCCCGCAAACAATATCAACCATATCTTCATATAAGATCTTGTATGGATCGAAATACTTGATCATCAGATCGGGCTTAACCGCATCAAGAATGGTCGATGCCTGAATACCGGCAAAGGCTGCGTCAAGGAATGAAATAGCCAGGTTGGGAACCGTGTCCTTTACAGCATGGGCAGTGCCCTTTCCATTTAGAATGGCCATGGCATGTTTTGTATCGGTGGCACGGATCTCCATTGTGAGACCTGCCGGAAGGTTTGCGATGATATAATGAGTCCCTGCAGTAAACGCACCCGTTGATTGCGAAAAATCCACTCCTTCCAGATTGATGAAAATCCCTGTTCCAATGGTACCGTCATTTACGGAGAGGTCTTCGAGAAATTCCCCTGATCCATAAAAAACCTGGCGATCAATGACTCCAGCAAACAAGGAGGCTCCTGCAACGTCCTGGTAGGCCATTCCTGTCAGGGTTACCGAGAGGCCATCCGCCGATACCATCAACTGCATCCACCCATAATATATCATTCCCCCGGAGGAGTTCAACTGAACAGCAACATAAACGGTTTTTCCGTTCAAAGTGGTATGGGTTGCATCATTAATATAAGTTTGAGAAGTAGGTGTTAACCAGTTACTTACTGAACCGATTTCAGTGTTGTAGGCCAAATCGGTAAGATAATCCTTCCCGTCCTCATTGACCCCAACTACCGGTCCCGAATAGGTTTCAAGCCTTAAGGCCGACCCCACGTTAACCCAAAGGCCAAAGCCGTCCGCATCCGGTCCGAATGTAAACCAGTTCCATGCTGAAGTTTGGCTTGCAGTAAGATTCATCGGAGTGTAAATCACCGATGCTTTCAGGTTCCCTGTCGAAATAAATCCGGTCAGAACCATTGTGATCATGAGTAATGTTCTTTTCATGTGCTTGATATTTAAGTTATTGGATTAATTTCTATGGCAACTGATGTAAGTAATATCTTCGGGTAACCATTCCCTGACCAGTTCGTAGAGACCCCGGTCATAATCCTTTAGCTCAGCCCTTGTGTTGACGAAGTTATAAATCCCATTCGGAGGATTGGCTTGGGCGGCACAGTTAAACCAGGATTGAACACCTTCCGCCCAGTACTCCTGAATGTTGGTTCCGGCATAGGTGCGGACCCATTTCCCTGAAACCTTTGCCTGATCAAACGCTGTCCGTAAGCGGTCCTCAAATTCCGTGTCCACAAACAGGATTCCCATCAGGTGAATGGCGTGGGCGAATTCATGCACAAAGATGTCCTCGTTCCGATAGGGATCCAATATGTAACAAAGCACATTCTCCTCGGCACAGGTGGTGATAGGTACGCCAACGGTCCCTCCCAGCCCACGGGCGCGTTTGTTCCAGTCGGTATTCGGATCATTGGCGAGAAAAGCATGCTCCGGAATATCCGTTGTTACCTCATCCTTGCTCATGATCCCGACCCGCGCCTTGTTGCTGATCATTTTCTTCCTCACTTCGGGGACCTTCCCGAGCATGGCATTAGCCATGTTCATGACGCTGAGCAGGGCGGCATCAGGTACCTTATCCGAGCTGATCACCGGAATCCCCTGGGCATCCACGTATTTTTTATAAAACGGATCGAGTTTCAGTTCTGCTGGCGGGGCTGTAACAACCGGTTGTTTGGTCTGTATCCGGATCGTATGCGATTCGGATTTGGAATAGGTTCTATTTCTGGCCGTTAGCGTTACGGTAAAGGTTCCGGAAATAGAATAAAGGTGTACGGGCTCAATCTCATCAGAAGTTGACTGATCACCGAAATCCCATAAAAAGGTGGTTGCGTTCTGCGTGTAATTGATGAACCTTACCTCACACGGGGCAAAATAGGGTTCATCCGGAAAACTGAATCCCAGATAAATCATCTTATCCTGCTTGGGTGAACAGGATCCGGAAACCAGTAAAAACAGGCAGATATAGGCAACTGTTTCCATTCGCATGATTATTCTTCCTTATACGTAATTGTCACCTCCTGGATCAAGGCGTTATCGATGTCCCACCAGGTATCCCTGAGTTTTACATTTTTGAAGATGAACTGACGTGCTGTGGCATCATAATACCCGATGTCCGGGGAATCATCCGCATAGGTCCATGGCATGATCCGCAGGGGTCGGGTCTCCAGTTCTCCCTTGTCGTTTTTCATTTCAAGTCTGATCCCGGCCAGATCGATGCCCCAGGCGGCAAGCTTGACAACGTATCGGTCATCACCAGCGAGCGGGCACCCTAGGTAGAAATCGGTGCCGTACCAGAAATCATTCCAGCGACTCCAATCAATCCCAAAATCGGTAAAGACATAGGTGAACCAGGCTGGGCCCAGCTCCATATACCGGATTTCGATATCTTTTTTGAAACCGGTAGCCTTGTTATGGATCTCCCAGATACCCGCTGGAATTTCCGGTATAGTGCAGAAATTCACATACTGAGGGATAACGGTGTAATCACCGGCGACCGAGAAGATCGTATCTCCTGAGTTCGTCACCAGGTAGGTTTTGAAAAGAAATGTAAATCCCGACCTTATACTGTCAGGGTTGAAAGTTAATCCGGCAAAGAGGGTATCCCGGGTAAGAATGTCAATTGCCAGGGTGTCGCTGATATCTTTGAACGAGCCCTGATCGCAGATCGCAACCGGTTGATAATCCTCATCCTGCAGGATCTTTTTGATTCCAACTTTTTGAAATTCAGAAATCTGGGATTTAAAGAAAAACCTGAGGCTGATTTCCACGGGATCGTAAACAACAGACGCCGATCCCTCCTCTTTGGTTACTGTCAGCGATACTTGGGTACTGTCCGAGAAAGCCAGATATCCGGGCTTGATCGTTTTTATGTCGGTCCATTCCGTGCGGGTGCAGCCCAAAATAGACAGCAACAGGATTGGGAACAGGAGTAAACGGGGTAATTTGGATTTCATTTCTTGTTTATTAAATACTGGATCATTTCATCCACCAAAGGGGAGAGGTCAGCGCATCACCTTTGGACAGCAACTGACTGGCTTCCTGCAGGTTTTCCTTATTGGTCTGCTCCTCGGAAAGAGGATAGAGAAAACGGCTCGGAACGCTCAGTTCAAGTGCATAAGCTGCCGGCTGCAAGGCTGGTATTCCCGTTCTTCGGTATTCGGTCCAGGCTTCGAGTCCCCGGCCAAAAAGAGCTACCCATTTCTGTAGGGCAATCCGGTCAACATTGGTGTAACGGCCCGCTGGTGACTGGATGAAGGCATCGAATTCGGCCTGGACCAGGCCAAGTTCCTGGAAATTGGACAGGATTGCATCATCATACCAGGTTTGGGCTTCACCGTCGATCAGTTTACGGGCTGCTGCCTCAGCCAGCAGGAAGTTTACTTCTGAAAACGTCATAAAGACACCGTTGCGGTCTTTCTGGCCGAACCGGGGATTGATCCGAGAGTAATTGTCGATCTGCCCTGACCCTGACCCTGCACCCGTTGGTAGGCCGGCATAGGCATCGGTTGCATTCTTCAGGGCGTAAACAGCCAGGCGGGGATCTGCGGTGCTGATCATCTGGTCGGCCAAGGTTTTGCTGATCCTGTATCCGCCATCGGAAGCCTCGGCGCTCAACACATCGTAGAGCGGATGCCAGGTGCGTGTGCTGGCAGCCGAATAACTGAACAGCGCATTGTCGGCATTACTGGATGGAAGCGGACTTTCAGGGTCGGTAACGAGAGACCTGAGCCTGTCCCTCATGTCCAGTTTCTCCGATATCCGAATCATGATCCGGAGTCTCAACCCATTCGTAAATTTCTGCCATTTTGATAAATCGGCTGCGAACAGTACATCATACCCGGGACTAATAGAGATCCGGGTAACCTCCTTAAAAATATTATTGGCAATCACCAGAGAATCCAGAAGAGCCAGGTAAACCAACTCCTCGGAATCATATCCGGGCTTATTCAAACCTTCCTCGGCCGAAAGTGCCTCGGTATAGGGAAGCGGTCCAAAGCAATCGGTCAGCAGCGAAAACCCGTAACTGTACAGTACAAGGGAAACGGCCTGCAAGGAACGGTTTCCCTCCTCGATGGCTTTTCGGTTCATTACCTTCAGGTCATTGAGTGGTCCCGTATAAAGATTGTCCCAAAGGAATGACCGCGATTTTTCAAAGTTATAGCGCTCCGGATCCGTCCAGAAACCGCAGCTGATATGTTGAACCCAGTTGGAGGCATACGCGAAGCTTTCCATAAAACTGTTATCGGCATTCGACAGGCTCATGATGGCACCGGGAAGAAGAAAATCGGACGGCACATCGGTGACCCCGTTGGGATCCTTATTGATGATATCAAAGCCTCTCTCGCACGAAACCAGTGAAAAAAACAGAAGGACTGCGACTATTAAAAAGATATTGGTTTTCTTTTTCATTTCCGGAAGCATTAAAAGGTTACCGTCAGGTTCATGCTGATCGTTCTGGCCGAAGGCATGTTGAATATCTCGAATCCCTGCTTGCTGTTGTCGGCTGACAAAGAGGTTTCAGGATCAACATGGGGTATTTTCGAATATAGCAGGGCAAGATTTCTGCCAACCAGAGCCACTGAAATCCTGCTTCCGTTCCATTTTTTCAACCGTGCAGCCGGCAGATCCCATCCCAGGCGCAGTTCTTTAAGCTTGATGTAAGATGCATCAAAAATTGCGGTTTCATGGAGCCCGTAGGCATTGTACCAGTAAGAATAATCAGAGAACGGAACCGAGACATTATTCGTTACATAAACGGTCTCTCCGTTGATGGTCTTTTCCATGACTCCATCCCCGATAACCGCACCCTGGCGAAGGGGAACATCAGTGGCAATATCCAGTCCGAATTGTCTCATCCATTGGGTGGTAAGGGAATAGATTTCACCGCCAAACCGGGCACTGAAGAGGGCCGAGAGATACACGTCTTTATAACGAAACCGGGTTGTCAGGCTACCAATCCAGTCGGGTGTAATATTGCCAAGGACTCTTTCACTTTCCGATTTAACCGGCAGTCCATTTACGTGAACCACCCTGCCCAACGGATCTCTTTTCAACCCATACCCTATTATATTACCATAAGGCATGCCCGGCCTTGCCTCGGTTCGAATTCCCGAGTAGCCGTATCCGATGGGAAGGGCATCCACCCCTTCCGCAAGGGATACGACGGTATTGATGTTCCTGGATCCGGTAATTCCAAGGTCCCATTTAAAGCCCCCCCTGTCGAGCGGTGTTGAATTGACGGCGAGTTCCACACCACGGTTTGATACTTCGCCCACATTGACATATCGGTATGAGTATCCGGTTGAACTAGCAATATTCACCGGAGTGATCTGGTCAAACGAGGTTCCGGAGTATGCTGCCAGATCAAGGTTGAGCCGGTTTTCGAAAAACCGCAGGTCGAGTCCCGCCTCATACTGATTGGTGCGCGTTGGTTTCAGGTTGGGATTCTTGAGGGTATTCTCCACTGAAGCTTCATAAATGGTTCCGATCCGGTCCAGGTTATAAAAGGAGCGCTCGAGTTGGTAAGCCCAGGTGTCAGACCCAACCTGGGAAGCATTGAGACGCAGCTTCGCAAATGAAATGAACGCAGGCATTTTAAAGGTTTCACTGGCGACCCAGCTAAGGGAAACGGAAGGATAAAAATAGGATCGGTTGGCAGGAGGCAGTGTGCTCGACCAGTCGTTGCGTCCCGTTACTGTAAAATATACCCCGTTTTTGAAGGATAAGTCGGCACTTCCGAAAAGACTGTTGACTCGCCGGTGGGAATACCCGTTGGAGGCCTGCTTGGTACCCTGGGCATTCGACATGTTAAATACTCCGGATATGGCCAGTTCCTGGGCCGACATATTGCCCCAGTCCATCATGTTATCCCTCCGTTCACCTCCTGCAAACGCACTGATGTTTAAAAACCCCAGATCCTTGCTGAAGGTTAGCCTGAAATTGGAGGTGCGGCCGTCCCGCTGGGTCAGCCCGCGGGAATAGGAACCTTTATAACTGTAAATGCTTCCGTTCCAGTGCCGGACCCCATCATTGCATTTTTGCTCGTACAACTCGTCGATCCGTTCAAGGCTGGTGTTCAGGTCAGCGCGGAGCCAGTCGGTAATCTTGTAAACTATCCCAACCACTCCAAACAGGCGGTTACTGCTGAACTCATTGAGGAGGTTATCCAGCGTAAAAAAGGGATTCGGATAATAATCACTGGTCGCCATGGTAGTCCCGGGGGCAACCACCAGGGGGTTCTTTCCGGTGTAGCTGCCCGGAAGGGGAACCCCCCGTTCCAGCAGCTCTTTGTAATTCCGAAGATCCTCCACGTTGTCGCTTCTCGACATGAACAGTGCGCTTTTAACCGCATTGTAGGCATCGCTGTTTCCGTTAAGCCGGTTACCGCTGCGTGTCAAAGAATAAATTATGGAAGTGTTTACCTCCAGTTTTTTTGCGATTGGGGTTCCCGCATTCAGGGAAATCACATTCCGGGTGAGATCGGTATTATGAAGCATCCCCTTTTCCCGGGCATCATTAAAGGAAAGCCTGAAATGGAAATTGCCCTCCTCGCCCTTACTGAAAGAAAGGTTGTTGCTCAATATCTGGCCCGTGGAAAAGAAGTCACGAAAATTATCGGGATAGGAAACCAGGGGCAGCGGAACCGGCTTTCCATCGGAGCCTAAAGGACTATTCCATTGCACTGCCAAAATTCCATTATCAAGCAACGGTCCCCAGGCGTAATAGGGTTCTTCTCCGGATTTCCAGAAATCCCATCCCGATGGATTCATACCGGGACCGTACTTGTTCTGGAACGACGGAAGGCGAAAAGGTTTTTCAAATGAAACGGTGGTGTTGTATTCAAATCCCAGCCCTTTCTGGCCCCTTCCGGATTTGGTTTTTATCACGATCACACCGTTGGCAGCCTGAGATCCATAAAGAGCTGCTGCACCGGCACCCTTTAGTACCGTCATTTCGCTTATATCCTCAGGGTTTATGTCGGAAATTCCGTTCCCCCAGTCAATATCACCGGATCCGCTGCGCAGTGTGTTGTTAACCGGTACGCCATCGATTACGAATAAGGGTTGGTTATCGGAGGAAAGGCTTGATATACCCCTTATCAGGATTCGTGATGAAGACCCAACTCCCCCGGATGAGGAGCGGATCTCAAGGCCAGCCACCTTCCCGGCTAGCGAATTTATCAGGTTTAATTCTCTGGATGAACTGATTTCATCACTCTTCAGATTTGTGGCCGAATAGCCCAGGGATTTTGTCGACCGGCTAATCCCAAGAGCAGTAACAATAACCTCATCCATGGCAATTCCGGTCTTTAGCCTAACCTGAAGAAAAGAGGTGTTACTTACAACAATTTCCCTTTTCTCCATGCCGATAAAACTGAACACCAAAACCTCCTTACCTGCCGGAATAAGAACCTCAAATTTCCCATCCTGATCCGTGGTGGTACCCTGTCCGGTTCCCTTAACGAGGATATTCACTCCTGGTATTGCTTCACGTGTAATGCTATCGGTCACAATCCCCTGAATTTTTCTTCCCTGGCCCGGCAGGGCTGCAGCGGTAAGCATTCCGGCGAGGATAAGTAGCAGCACTTTTCCTAGGTTCCCCATACGAGTAAGTTTAGTTTTTTTCCCAATCTAAATGTATCTTATGAATGTGGAAGAGACTGTAAGAATCCTTTCTGTTTCTATGATAGATCGGACATTTACTAGTGATTTTTCGTCATCAACTGGTAAAAAATAATCAAGCCCGATAACCGAGTGCCTAGGAAACTGGCTTCCTGTGGCCAAAATCACGGGGTGTTTTGCCAAAATCAGCCGTAAAACATTTGGAAAAATATCCAGGACTGCTGAAACCGGTCAGGTAAGCGATTTCAGAGATCGGCAAATCGGTTTCAATCAAAAGTTGTGCAGCCTTTTTGAGCCGGATGTTACGGATAAAATGGTTGATCGACATTCCGGTACTGGATATAAGCTTCCGGTATGCCTTCGCCTGACTCATTCCCAGATCCTTGCAGAACAAGCCGGCTGTATAACCAGGGTTCGAAATGTTGGCCTCGAGAATTTTAAGTGCTTTCGAGAGAAACTCATGATCCTGGCCTTCGGTCCGGAACCTGGCGGATTCGGGTCCGGCTGGTCTATCCTGATTTTCGACCCGTGATGAGGAGTGGCCGGGATGCTCATTCAGTAAATCGATGATGTACGCACGATTGGATTCCTGAATACGCTTACGGATGATGTCTTCGATCCGCAAATGTTTCCGGATGCTGACACGTGAAAAATAAGAAGCAACAAGATAAACAACGCAGGCAAAGACCAACAAATAAGCCAAAACCATCTTATGGGTCCTGTACCACGGAACCGGCACGGTGAAACGCACCTCAGCCGGCTCGCCCACCTGATTATATACATTCTTGCCATGCACCTGAAAATGGTAGTCGCCGGCTTTTAGGTTTGAAAAAGTTACCTGTCTGACTGCCGTCCATTCGCTCCAATTCTTATCATATCCATCCAATTTATAGGAATAGAGTGTTTCCTGTTCATTTTCAAAGAAAGGCAGAGAGAATGAAATGATAACCTGACTATTCCGCCGGTTCAGGTCGATGACCAGCTCCACTTGTGAATTTGCCTTAGATCGGCCTGGCTCCAGTTGCAATAGAGATGGGGCATTCAGGAAGAGGGTAGTATCCTGAAGAACTTCGATGCGGTTGATCAAGGTTTTGAGTGTGGCTGGAATCGTGAGACTTACCCGACTATCGAATAGATATACGCCGTTGTTTCCTCCGATCCAGGTCTTTTGATCAGGGGTATGCAGGAATACAAAGGCCGAAAAAACATCCTTAAGTTGCCGGAAGTTTAGTTTATCCAAAGCGAAAGAACCATCTGGCCTGGCCATGAGGATATTCTCACCACCGATCCAGACGTTTCCCCGGGAATCTTTGCTTAGCGTTGAGATCATCCGACGGGAAGAAATGATATCCGCTCCAAACAACTGACATTTCTTAAAAGAACGGTCAATATTGTGATAGGTAAATAGTCCTTTACTGTTGCTGAATAGTACCTGTCCTGAAAACTCTATAACGTCCGTGAGTATAGAGTCATGGGTGATAGCCTCTGATTTTGCATCTCCAAATAGCAGGTCGTCCAGGGGGATCCTGACAATTCCAAGGTTCCTGGTTCCAACCCAGAGATTACCCTCCTTATCTTCACCCGCTGTCCGGAGTCCGGTATACAGGTCCCTCACATTACGCAGGAATTCAAAGGAGTTACCGCCCCACCTGAAAATATCCAGATTATCCGCATGCAGGGCCAGCAAGTATTCTGGATTGCTCACCAAATGCTTTAGTTTTAGTACCAGGCCTCCACCTTTAATCAGTGTCGGTTCGGATCCGTCATATTGATACAATCCGTTTCCAGAACCCGCTAAAAGGAGATTTCTTCCGTTGGCATTAAAATTAATCAGGCTCCAGGTCTCCGTATTGAGAATGCTCCGGACACCCCGTTGAAGGAGTTGCCAGGCATACGGGCTTCCAGAAATCTCATACAGACCTGTTAGGGTGGCTGCATAGATATTATCTTGATATTCTGCAATATCCAGAACAACTCCATCGATCCCCGCAGTGTAATCCCACAAAATAAATGGTGAATTGCTATTAAAGGTTGATATCCCGTTACTGGTGCAGATCCAGAGGTTGGCATCCGAACTGACACCCAGAAAATAGTTTACATTATCCCGAAGGCCGTGGTCCCGGTTCAGAATTTTCAGAATCTTCCCCTCCGGACTCAGGATGTATGTTCCACCAATAAGAGTAGCAACCGCCAGATTACCACCCGGCAGCCGCTCCCCATGATAGATCTTGCTTCGGCTCAGTTCGCGGTTGGTTGTCGGGTTGCCCGGAAAAGGATCCTCAATGCGGCTGGTTGCCGGATCCAAAAGAAATAATCCTTGATACCGCGTCCCGATTAAAACTTTCCGATCTGGACGCTCAAACAGACAACTGATGATCTGATCCTTGAAAAACTCTCCACCGGGAACGGGAATGAACCGGTCTCCTTCATACCGGGATAAGCCGATTCCAGCCTGGTTAATAATAAATGTTCCGCAGGCTGTGAATCCCCGGTGATAACAATCCCTGACCAGCAACGACCTGAGCTGGGCTCCTTCCAGTATGAATATCCGGGTTTTAGCCTGGAAAAAAAGTGTTTCGCCAACTTTTGAAATACTCCATATATCGCCGAAATTCTTTAGGCTATCCGGAAGATTCTGTGCCAAAGATTTGAAAATAAGCCCTCGGGAAATGTCCTTTTCTAACATCCCAAAATCATCGAATCCGCCATAAAAAATTCTCTGATGGGAATCCATCTGCAGGCTCCTGACTATAGATTGCTCGTGCGAAGCCAATTCCCAATAAGATCCGTTATACGTCGCAATCCCAAAATCGGCCCCAAAATACAGAATCCCATTGGAATCCTGGATCATAGACCAGGTTGACCCATTCAGATTTATCTCCTTGATCAGATCATAATTATGGATAATATATTTTGCCCCCTGGCCGGATAAAGCCTCTGGTCCAGTTAAAAGACAAAAGAGAATTGCGAGCTTTTTCATGTTTTTACCAAAACACCCCGAAGGTAAGAAAACTGAAGAGGGTCAGGGTATGTCCCTGTGTAAGAAAAAATGTCAGGAATTATTGTCAAATTATCATAACTTTCTCGTTATTAACGCAATGATGACAGATTATTTCAAACGGCATTACTTTTGTTCGAGCTAACACGAACTGATTGTTAAACTAAAAATAGGAGGATTAAATTAGGTCACTTTGGTCACTTCTTCAACACCCTCCCCGCATACTTCCCTATAAACTTCCCATCCACCACCACGGGTACCCCGTTCAGGATAACCATGTCGATGCCCGTTGCAAACCGGTGGGGATCGAGGTAAGTTGCCGGATCTCTCACTTTTCCGGGATCAAAGATTACCAGATCAGCCTTGAAGCCCGACATAATCAGGCCCCGGTCGGTTAGCCCGAGCACCGCGGCCGGAAGGGCGGTCATTTTACTGATGGCCTTCTCAAGGGTCAGGATTTTTTCTTCTTCTACATATTTCCGGATCACCCGTGCCTGACTCCCGTAATTTCGGGGATGTACCCCTTTGTCATTTGGATTCACCGCATATCCGTCTGACGAAAACATGACCCACGGCTGCTTCATCTGAAACCTGAGGTTCTCTTCTTTCATCGTGCTCAGGGAAATGATCAGATCGTCGCCCTCCGATATCACCAGATCAGCCGCCACATCAAACGGGGATTTATCCAATTTCTCCGCCAGGTCGATGATCATTTTACCCACCATTTCCGGATGTTTTGGCGCATTAACGATGGAAAAGAAATTCCAACCACCTTTCGCCACCCAGTTTGTTCCTCCTACTCTTCCATTTTCTGTTATCAAGCGTATCGCGTCACGTGTCACGCCGTCACGAAGTGCGCGCTGCCACTCAGAGATGGAAGTAAGTTTAAGCGCTTCCGGAGCCAGAAGCACCGAAACCAGCGGTGTGGTTTGCGACTTGTCATACGGATACATATCCGCCGTGATCAGCATCCCGTTTTTAATTTCCTTGTTCACCATACCGATCAGCTCCTCCATGGCAGGCCAGTTTTTCCTGCCATTTGCCTTGAGATGTGCAATATTCAGCCTGACGCCGGCTTCTTTGGCTATCCGGACAGCCTCCCGGGTCGCTGCAAGGAGTTCATCCTCCTCACTCCGCATATGGGTGGCATACAATCCATCCGACTCTTTCAGCAACTTAGCCAGTTCAATAATTTCTTCCGCATCTGCATATTTTTGAGGAACATACTGCAGTCCGGTCGACAAGCCCCAGCTGCCATTTTCCAGGGATTTCCTGAGAAGATCCTTCATCTGCTTCATCTCATCCGTCGTCGGTCGGCGGTCATCCCTCCCCATCACCTGCTGCCGGAGCCAGCCGAATCCGGTCAGGGGCAAGGCGTTAGTCCCAATTCCCAAAACACTTAGTTTGTCTGTCCAGGCCCCGATATCTGCCGTTCCGTCCCCACAATTCCCCGTTACCACACTGGTAGTGCCCTGCATGAGGTAATTCAGGTTCCCGTGCGTCGCCTTCTGGTCGAGCCCCTCATCACAATGTGTATGAATATCGATGAACCCCGGAGCCACCACCCGGCCGGCTGCATCCAGGGTCTTCTTTGCCTTCATGGTAATGTGCTCCGATACCCAGATGATCTGATCTCCATAAATCCCGATTTCGGCGGTAAAGGCAGGCTTTCCGGTGCCATCAATCACCCGGGCATTGGTGATCAGCAGGTCAAGTTCCGTCATCGGGGGCGGATTGAGCTTCTGGCCCAAGAGGGTTCCACCCGTCAGAATTAATACAGCTAATGCAATTTTCGTTTTCATGGGACAGGGAATTAAACCACAAATCACAAAATACAAAAAACAAAATCCAAATAAATCCCAATCTTCAATAATCAAAATCCAAACGGCGCTCCGATGGAATTTTGTTGCCTATCTTTAATTTCTTAAAAAACAATTCCTGATGAGCACTGCAAAATCCCTCCACCCATTTGATTTTTTGAGATTTGGTTTTTGGAATTTATTTGGAATTTGTTGTTTGTTATTTGGGATTTTTCTTGTTTCCAGCTCCTGCCAACCCTCAACCCCAAAGCCTATGGCTGACCTGATCATCACCAATGCTTCCATTCTGCCCGATGCCTCAAAGCCGGAATTTTTCGAGGCAATGGCGGTTAAAGGAGATACGATCCTGGCAATCGGGTCGGCAAAAGAGATCGGAAAATATCAGGATAAAAACACGGAAGTGATTGATGCAGGATCCAGGCTGGTGCTTCCGGGCTTTATCGACAGTCATGTTCATTTTCTGCAGGGCGGACTGAGCCTTTCCAGCGTTTTATTGAAGGATGCGAAGACCCGGGAGGAGTTTATCGGCCGGATACAGGAGTTTGCGAAAACATTGAAGCCCGGGGCATGGATTCTGGAAGGGAACTGGGATCATCAGAACTGGGGAGGGGAGCTCCCGGCTAAAGAGTGGATCGATCAATATACTCCTGATAATCCGGTGTTTGTAAGCCGCAGCGACGGGCATATGGCGCTGGCCAACAGTGCCGCCCTCAGGGCTGCGGGTCTGGACAGAAAAATTAAGGATATTGATGGTGGCTCCATCGAACGCAATGGCACAGGGGAGCTCACCGGCATCTTCCGTGACAATGCCATGGGGCTGGTGAGCCGGCACATCCCTGACTATTCGGCTGATCAGTATGACCGGGCGCTTGAGGAAGCCATGAAATATGTGGCCTCCAACGGGGTCACTTCGGTGCACCATATGGGAAGCATCGGGGATATAGAAGTTTTCCAGCGGGCACTAAAGGCAGGCAGCCTGATCACGCGTATTTATGCCACGGCCCCGATTCCGGCATGGAAAGAAATTCAGCTAAAGATCAGGGAAACTTCGGCAGATGACAAATGGCTCAAATGCGGAGGCGCCAAGATTTTTGCGGACGGTTCGCTTGGGTCGCACACCGCTGCTTTCACGGAACCCTATACCGATGATGAAACCACCACAGGGCTGCTCGTCGACTCGGAGGAAAACATGCTGAAAGATATCCTGACGGCCGATTCAGCCGGGTTGCAGGTGATAGTCCATGCCATCGGTGACCGGGCCAACCACCTGGTGCTGAACTATTATGAAGAGGCCATCCGGAAAAACGGGCCACGCGACCGCCGTTTCCGGATTGAGCATGCCCAGCATCTGCAGCCTGCTGATATACCCCGATTTAAGGAGCTGGGAGTAATTCCCAGCATGCAGCCCTGGCACCAGATGGATGATGGCCGCTGGGCGGAACGGTCCATCGGCCGGTTCCGCATTAAAACAACCTACTGTTTCCGGTCGCTGCTGGATGCCGGCGCGCAGCTTGCTTTTGGAAGCGATTGGTATGTGGCTCCGCCGGTACCTCTTGAAGGAATTTATGCGGCCGCCACAAGGCAAACGCTGGATGGCAGGTATCCAGGCGGCTGGGTTCCCGAAGAAAAAATCGGTGTGGATGAAGCCCTTAAGGCGTATACTATTGGAGCAGCCTATGCCTCCTTTGATGAAAAACGCAAAGGAACGCTGGACCCCGGTAAGCTTGCGGATTTTATAATCCTTGACCGTGATATTACACGCCTGCCCCCCGAAGAAATCCGGAATGTGAAGGTGGTGAGGACGGTGGTAGGGGGGAGGACCGTGTTTGTGACGGATGACCGATGACGGATGACCGATGACGGAGGACCGCAGACCGCAGACGGCGGACTATCCACCTCACCCCCGGCCCCTTCTATGTTGTAAAGCAAGGGTCTGGTGATTTATTTTTTAAAATATTTCATATT
>Ga0209417_1003186_pt1 | contig 22683 bp, 20 predicted proteins | sample RifGroF2_FD_184002 | JGI IMG/M metagenome (GOLD analysis project Ga0209417, IMG submission 184002) | Groundwater microbial communities from Rifle, Colorado, USA - Groundwater F2 (SPAdes) (version 2) | ecosystem: Environmental > Aquatic > Deep subsurface > Groundwater | place: Rifle, Colorado... | reverse complement strand
AAATATATTGTAGATTTTTACTGTCCGGAAAGGAAGTTAATTATAGAGTTAGATGGCAGTCAACATATTGGAAAACAGAAAGAATATGATAGACAAAGGGATGAATATTTAAGAAATCTGGGATTTACAATATTAAGATTCTGGGATAATGAAATTAATAATAATTTAGACGGCGTATTGATGAAAATAATAGAAAAATTACAAACCACCACCTCCCCCTCCCCCTCCTCAACTGAGGAGGGGAGGATTTTTGATAAGACTCGCACCATTTCTCTTTTTTTTCTCTTTCTTTTATTTTTTACTGTTTACTATATAATATCCGCTAACTCCGCGCGCGCCGCTGACGCGTATATTTTAGAAACCAAACTGCTTGGCGGAGAAAATTCTGTTAGCGGGCCAGCGGAATACATCCGCCTTCTTTTTATTTTTGGCTTAGGCCTAGTTGGCATTGTTGCTTTGTTCGCCGTTGTTTTCGGCGGAATCCGCTATATGTCTTCCGGCGGCTCGGAAACAGGCAAAGCAGAAGGAAAAAAATGGATTTTTGCCTCTTTATCCGGGGTTATTCTTCTTTTCAGCTCTTACTTAATTTTAAACACCATAAATCCAGATTTAGTTTCGCTGAAAGATCCTCATTTAGAAACAATTACTATTCCCAGAACAATAGATAACTATATTCCTTCAGAAGTCGGCTATCAAAAACCAATAGACGGACAAATTTCATCGTCAATACAAAACCTATCTCAATATCAAGGACAGCTTAATCCTTCTAATTCGCAAATCATTATCGACAAAAGCGACCATGCAATGTATGTATATAAAGACGGCCAACTAATTGCCCAAGCCCCTGTTGGCATTGGGATTAACGACAAAAACGGAACCCAAGCCGGAGGCGTTTCCGGCGATAAAATAACTCCAACAGGAAATTTTACCATCACCAACGATATTCGGTATAATGCCAACGGCGTATATAGTGGCCAATTTGGCAGTAATATGGGACCTGCTTTTATCGGCCTTTCATGCGCCGATCAAAATGGAAACTACCGAGGAATTGGCATACACGGCTCAGCCAATAGCACTTTGGGCAGCACTTTTGGTTGCATAAGATTGCAAAATGCCGATCTTATCGTTCTTTATAATTCCATTCAACCTGGCATTCCAATACAAATAAGAAATTAATTTATAAAATGAAAAGTTTTCCTTTTTTGCCTTTTTTAAACTCTATTTTATTTTTTATTTTAACGCTTCCCGCTTCAGCGGCTAATTATACTCTTGAGATGCCGCTTGTTTCAAGCCAAGAATCTGTTTCTTCTCTCAGTCAATACATTAAAATGCTTTTTATGTTCGGACTGAGCTTGGTTGGAATTGTCGCCTTGTTCGCCGTTGTTTTCGGCGGAATAAATTATCTTGTTTCCGGCTCTTCGCAGAATAGAAAGCTAGAAGGCAAGAGATGGATTTACGCGGCGATTTCCGGAATAATTCTCCTTCTTTTTTCTTATTTAATTTTTTTAACTCTTAATCCCGAACTCGTTTCCCTCAAAGAGCCGTCTCTTGAACAAAGCTCGCAAATAGGAACCCAAAACTCGCCTTTCCAGCTGGAGATGCCTTTAGGAAACAACCAGTCGCCCCAAAATCCAGGAGAATATGTTAAAACTTTTTTTATTTTTGGCTTAGGATTGGTTGGAATTGTCGCTTTGTTCGGAATTATTTTTGGCGGAGTTCAATATCTTCTTTCCGCGGGAAACGCCGCCTTAAAGACTTACGGCCGGCAGTGGATAACCGCCGCTCTTTCCGGCCTTGTCCTTCTTCTTTGCTCATATTTAATTCTAGCAACCATTAACCCTTCTTTAGTAAATTTATCTTTACCCCCTCTTGGCTCTTCGCCTGCTCCCGCAACATCGCCAACTGGCTCATTCCAATTAGAAATGCCTCTCTCTGGAGCCGGGCAATCTACTTCTGGCATCGCCCAATATATAAAATCCTTTTTTATCTTCGCCCTTGGCTTAGTCGGAGTAACAGCTTTATTCGCGATTATTTTTGGCGGGATGAATTATATTTTTGCCGGATCGTCTTCAGCGCGGGCAACAGAAGGAAAAAGATGGCTGGGCGCCGCAACAGCCGGATTGGCTATTCTTCTTCTTTCCTTCCTAATTTTAAATACGATTAATCCAGAATTAATATCCCTTAAGGAGCCCGACTTAAGCAAACAAGCCCAGACAGGAACTTCGGCTTCTCCTTTCCAGTTAGAAATGCCTTTTTCTGGCGGCCAACAAACAAATCATTCTCCTGGAGATTATATTAAATCGTTTTTTATCTACGGATTGGGAATAGTCGGCATCGCGGCTTTATTCGCGATTATTTTTGGCGGGATGAATTATATTTTTGCCGGATCATCGCAAACTCGGGCAACCGAAGGCAAACATTGGATTTTTTCAGCAATTTCCGGCATTGCCTTGCTTCTTTGCTCCTACTTAATTCTATTCACAATTAATCCAGATTTAATCGCCTTAAAAGATCCAACTATGGCAACCATAACTATTCCACCGCACACTGGCTTAAACTATGAAAATTTCACTTCTTTTAAAGATATGCCCGCGGCAAAAAACAATATAGCTATTTTTCAAGACCCTGTTATTATGAAAGCCCTGCAAGACGCAACTTCTTATTATAAAAATGTGCCGCTGGAAATAGCTATGTTTGTCGCTGGAATTGAACACGATCCTAAAAATCCTTATAGCGGGACAAGCTCGAAAGGGGCGCGGGGAGTCATGCAGCTTATGCCAGGAACCGCTACTTGGCTAGGAGTAAAAAACACAAACGACCCAGAGCAAAATATTTGGGGAGGAGTTAAATATTTGTCTAAGCTATATGAACAATTTGGAAACTGGCCTGACGCGCTAGCGGGATATAATGCTGGCCCAAACAGAGTAATAAAATATGGCAACGGATGGAATATCCCATTTACTGAAACACAAAAATATCTGCAAGCAGCGCGCGGCAAAGGCCTTATTTAACTCCGATATGGCGCTCTTTTAACAAATCCCTATTTATAGTATTATATTTATAAGAACTAAATAATATTTCTATGCAGCTAAAAATCTCAACTAAAAAACTTATAATAATTTTGTCATTATTAGCGGCCTTGATTGCTATTGTATATTTGGTCTACATTTTCTTTTTCCGGCCCGCCTCTCCTTCTGAACCAAACAGCCAAGAAGTAACAGCTTCTGAAAAAAAACAAGTCATCTTCCCTCTTTCCCAAGAGCCGGTTCTTTCGCCAACAATTAATTCTTCTGGCAATAAAGTCAGATATTATTCAAAAAACAACGGCAATATATACGAAGTTAATTTTGACGGCACTGGCCTATCTCGCATTTCCGCCTCTAACCTCGCGGGACTTTTAAATATTATCTGGTCGCCGGATAAAGAAAAAGTTATCGGCCTTTTCCAAAAAGGAGACCAAATCCAAAAATATCTCCATAACTACCAAGTCGGCCAATCTATTTTAATGAACAGCAACATTAACCAAATTGCCTGGTCGCCAGACGGGAAAAAAATCGCTCTTCAAACGTTCAACTCCGAAACCCAAACAAATACAATTAGCATTTCTAACGCCGATGGCTCTGACTTAAAAGATGTTTTTTCTACTCGCCTGAAAGATTTTATTTTAGAATGGCCGACAATCGACAAAATCTCTCTCCGGACAAAGACCAGCGGCCTAAGCGACGGCTTAGTTTTAATGGTTAATCCGGATAACGGAAGCTTCTCTAAAGTTTTGGGCAATATTTTCGGCTTGAATATTATGTGGTCTCCTCTTGGCAATTCCCTTCTTTATTCAAGCACAACAACCGACGGGAAGAATCCTTCCCTTTTTCTGGCAGATCAAACCGGCCAAACAAAAAAATCTATCGGCTTCGCAACTCTTATTGAAAAATGCGTTTTTTCGCAAGACAACCGCACTCTTTTTTGCGCAATTCCCCAAACGCTTTCCGAAAACGCGGTTTGGCCGGATGACTATTACAAAGGAATGACAACCACGGCTGATAATTTCCTTAAAATTGACTTAGAAGCCAGCCAAAGCTCCTCGATTTTTTCTCCAAACGCAAATGACAAAACCTATGATGCCACTGGCTTATTTTTATCGCCAAAAGAAGATTATCTTTTTTTTACCAACAAAAAAGACGGCCTGGTGTATAGCATAAAATTAGAATAAAACCATTATCACGAGAACATCTAAACATCAATAGCCATTAAAATATTAACCAGCCATTGAGAATTAGCTATTAGTCATTCTTTTAAACCAAAAATCCGCCTTCCGGCGGAATTTTAATTTAAGCAAACCCGTACCCTTTTTCATGCCGGCTTAATAACTATATGCCGCTCTGCCCCTTCTCCTTCGCTTTCGCATATTATATCTTTTCTGTTCTGAAGAGCCATATGGACAACGCGCCTTTCATAAGAAGTCATTGGCGCCAACGCGTAATTTTTATTGTCCAGCGCCGCTCTGTTTGCTTTTTCCGCGACAAATTCTTTTAAAATTTCTGCTCTCTGGCGCCGATAATCATTAACATCAACAGAAAAACTAACAAACTCGTCTTTTAACTTTTTGGCAGCAATCAATTTTATCAAATGGCTTAATCCTGACAAACTTTCCCCGCCTTGCCCAATTAACAATCCTCCTTCCAAACAGTTAATATTCACAACCAGCCCCTCATCCTCTTCGGCGATAAAAACTTCTGCCTCAAATTCCATTATGCTTAATAATTTTTCTACAATTTCTTTAATTGCGCTTAATTTATCATTCATATATTTATTCAGCGGAAACAAAAAATTAGAAATTTAAAATTATTTTCTACTCTTAATTTTTAATTTCTGCTTTCTTCTTTTTGATTACAAAATATTGCTGCGCTATTCCAAAAATATTCAAAACCGTCCAATAAAGAGCCAGCCCAGCCGGGAGCTTTAACGCAACAAAAGCGATAAAAACCGGCATAAAATAAACCATTTGAGTGCTCATTGCCGAAGCAAAATCGCTTTTATTCGCGTTTCCGCTGTTTTTCGGCGCCACCATTTTTCCCTGGATAAACTGGGTTATGCCGGTTAAAATTGCTAAAACCGCGTTTGGCGCTGAAAGATTGGCCAGCCCCAAAAACATCGGATTTAACTGCCCTGGATTGCTTATAAAAGAATACAATCCGCTTAGCCGCGACGGGTCCAGCCCGGTTCTTAAAACTTGAAAAAACGCGTAGAGAATGGGCAATTGGATTAAAATAGGCAAACATCCGGACAATGGATTCACTTTATGCTCTTTATATAATTCCATAACCGCTCTTGCTTGTTTTTCTTTGTCTTTTTTATATTTCTCCTGGACTTCTTTTATCTTGGGCTGCAAATCTGCCATTTCTTTCTGCGCTTTAATGCTTTTTTGGAATAACGGATAAAACAGCGTTCTGATTAAAATCGTTAAAATAATAATCGCTATTCCAAAATCATGCCCGGGCAAATTATTATACAAAAAAACCAGCCCGTTAAATAAAGGCCTGTATAAAATTTCATTAAAAATTAGCGCTATCGACGACATATTATCCAACGGCAATCAAGCTGGCCCGCGCCGGCTTCCATGGCGCTTCTAGCTTTATCCCGCTGTTTTAATTAAGAGGATCATAGCCTCCTTCATTCCAAGGATTGCATCTAATAATTCTTTTAATCCCTAAAGCCAGCCCTTTTGCCGGCCCTTTTTTCTCAATTGCCTGGCGAGTATATTCTGAACAACTTGGGAAAAAACGACATCCATAAAATCCGCCATTAAAAATTCCGTGGTCAGGGGAAAAAATTTTTTGATATCCTTTAATTAAAAGCACTAAAAATTTTCCAATCATTTCATTATTCCGGCCTTTTTTAATGCCGCTAAAAATGCCTGCTTGAGCTCTTCATAATCCCTTGCTTTTGCTTCTTTTTTGGGAAAAACAACTATATCAAATCCTTTCTTAATGCTTCCCATGGCCGTCCTTGCGATTTCTTGGAGCTGCCTTCTTAATTTATTTCTTGCCACCGCCCGTTTTTCTATTTTAAGCCCTATTACAAAACCAAAGCGGGAAAAGTCCAAGCCATTTCTTGCGGCCTTGCAAACAATAAATTTTTCGCCAAAATTTCTGCCTTTTTTATACGCTCTTTCAAAATCCTTTTCTTTGGTTAGCCGGTATTTTATCGGAAGCACAAAACAATAAAATAAAAATCATGAATCCGCGGAATCTTCTTTGCGCAAGCGCAATAACAAATTGTTTCCCGCAATTCATAATCCCTTAATTTTTATTATACTGATAATTTTTTTCTTCCTTTTCGGCGCCTTTTTTTAATAACTCGCCTTCCATAGCTCGTAGACATTCTCTGCAAAAATCCATGAGTCCTTTTCCTTTTTTTTCTTTTTATTTTAAATTTAATCGGCATTTTTAAAAAATCCCAACTTTTAATAGCGAATAATTAAAAGATTTAATCATTAGCTGACTATTGAGATTTAATCATTGGATATTTTTTAGTATATCGTTAAATTGGTAAAAATGCAACTTTAGGGAAAAAGAGAGAAAAAAGGAAAAAATATTATCCCCAGCTAATCCACAGCTTATTAACAATCCTTCTCTTCTTCTAAAAATTCTTTATTGTGCTATAATTCCACACAGGATTTAAACCATCTTAAAAAAATATCTAAAATCTTTAATAATTGCCTTTTTGTCCGCCAAAACAATAGTCCGGTGGCTGCTGGCAACTATTAGAAACACCCATGAATCACGAAGAACTGTGGCAAGCAGCTTTAGGAGAAATTGAATTAAACCTTTCCCGCGCCAATTTTATCACTTGGTTTAGAAATACTGGAATCATTGATAAAAAAGAAGGGCTCGCTGTTATCGGAGTCCCTAATGGCTTTAGCAAAGAATGGCTGGCCAATAAATATTATAAGCTTGTTTTAAAAGCGCTTCGTAATATTTCTCCTGAGATAAAAGAAGTTAATTTTACTATCTCTAGCGTTTTGTCTAAAACAGGGGAAGTTGCCAAAAAACCGCGGAAAGAAAAATCAATTATTTTGCCGGAAGAGCAAGCAGGGTTTGACGAGCTGGAGGCCAATAAAGAAACTAATCTTAATCCCCGCTACGCTTTTGACTCTTTTATTGTTGGATCGTTTAACGAGCTGGCTCATGCCGCGGCCCAAGGAGTCTCTCAGTCTCTCGGGACTCTTTATAACCCTCTATTTATCTATGGCGGCGTTGGACTGGGGAAAACCCATCTCCTACAAGCAATAGGCAACGCGGCCTATAATAAATCTAAAGAAAAAGTTAAATATATAAGTTCTGAAAAATTTGCCACTGAATTGATTAATGCCCTGAAAAACGGGCAAATAGAAAAATTTAAGGACGATTACCGGAAAATAGACGTTTTAATCATCGATGATGTCCAATTTTTAACCGGAAAAGAAAAAACCCAAGAAGAATTTTTCCATATTTTTAATTCTCTTTACCAAAAAAATAAGCAAATTATTATCAGCTCTGACCGGCCGCCAAAAGCAATTGCCACATTAGAAGAGCGCCTAAGATCCCGTTTTGAAGGCGGGATGATTGCCGATATCAGCTATCCGGAATACGAAACCCGCTTAGTTATTTTAAAATCAAAACTTGAAAGCAAAAACACTCCTTTGCCAAATGAAATTTTAGAATATATCGCCGCTAATATCAAAAAGAACATTAGAGAGCTCGAAGGAGCGCTTAACCGCGTTCTTGCCTTTTCCCAGCTGAATAATACTGTTCCAACCGTCAGCCAAACCTCAAAAATTCTTTCAACAATCATATCTTCCCCTAAAAAATTAATTAATTACAAAAATATAATTAAAGCAGTTTCGGATTTCTATGATTTGGCGGCTGATGATTTAATAACAAAATGCCGGAAAAGGGAAATTGTCTGGCCCCGCCAGATTGTTATGTATTTAATGCGGGAAGAATTAAAAATCTCTTATCCTTTTATTGGGGAAAAATTAGGGGGCCGGGATCACACAACTGTAATGTACGCCTGCGAAAAACTAAATAAAGAAATGGAAACAAACGAAACTCTCCAACAAGAAATTTGTTTAATAAAAGAAAGAATTTATGGTTAAGCTTTACTTAAAAAACGGGGATAAGAATGTGGATAAGATAAAATAAAAATGTGGATAAAAAATTCTTTTTAAAACAATAAAAATTTATCCTCTTTTATTCCAATAAAATCCCCACCTAACTAACAAGAAAAAAATAAATAAAAATTTAAAAACCTCAGCGCTAAAAACAAATTTCCTCAGAAAAAAAATCTTTCCACAGAAAAACTTTTAATAATAACAATAATATGTTTATTTAATAAATAATTAAATCTTTATGAAAATAATTTGTTTGCAAGAAAATTTAAAAAATGGTCTATCAACCACTGAGCGTATTATTGGGAAAAATTTAACATTGCCAATTCTAAATAATTTGCTTTTAAAAACCGATAAAGGGAAATTAAGAATTTCTTCAACTAACCTGGAAATCGGAATAAACTATTGGGCTTCCGGAAAAATAGAAAAAGAAGGGGAAATTACAATTCCAGCAAAAGTTTTAAGCAGTATAATCAGCCAACTTCCCAATAAAAAAATAGAGATAGAATCAAAGGACGGAGTAATAAATTTAAAATGCGATAATTATAAAGCTAAAATTAAAGGACAGGAAGCGAAAGAGTTTCCGATAATCCCGAAAATTCAGCCGCAAGCGGAAATAGAAATAAATAAAGAGGCGCTAAAAGAAGGACTAGGGATGGTGGTTGGAATGGCGGCAATTTCAGACGCTCGCCCGGAGATTTCAGGAATTTTGTTTTCTTTTGAAAAAAATAAGCTAAAACTGGCCGCGACCGATAGCTTCCGGCTGGCGGAAAAAAGCATTTTTTTAAAAACCAATTTTATCGGGACAATGATACTTCCGCAAAGGACAGCGCAGGAATTAATCAGGATATTGGGCGATCAAGGCGGCAACAAGGAAAAAGAAGAAAATATTAAAATAATTATGGGCGTTAATCAGGCAATGTTTGATTTGGGGCATATTCAGCTGGTTTCCCGGCTAATTGACGGGCAGTATCCAGATTATCAACAGATTATCCCCGATAGCTTCCAGACGAAAATTGTTTTAAATAAAGACGAGTTGTCTAAAGCGGTTAAAATAGCCAGTTTGTTTAGCAGCAAGATAAGCGATGTTCAAATTAAGGCCTTTCCGCAAAAAGGAATTATTGAAGTTTTTTCGCAAAATGCCGATGTTGGCGAAAATATAGCGCAGTTAGAAGCTGAGGGGGAAGGCAAAGAAGCGTCAGTTGCTTTTAACTGGAGATATCTAGTGGACGGCTTGAATAATATTTCTAGCGAAAAAGTTTTATGCGGATTAAACAACGAAACAGCGGCAGCAATTTTAAAGCCGGTTGGAGCCGAAGATTATGTGTATGTGGTAATGCCCATCAGGGCGACTTAGTTATCTAAAAAGGAATGTTTATTTCTATAAATAAAATTTTGCCTTTGGTGGCCAGCCGGTTGAAATGCCAGCCGGAAATGGAAATGAAAGAAATTATTTCTAGTTGGCCGGACGTGATGACTGGTTTTTTTGGAAAAAAAACGAACAAAATCCGGCCCTTATTTATAAAAAATAAAAATTTGTTCATCGAGTGCCCGAATCCAATTTGGGCCGGCGAACTGCAAGCAAGAAGCGAAGAAATAATAGAAGCGGTGAATAAAAGAATAAGAAAGAAGAAAGTTGAAAGGTTAAAATTTGTTTTCTAGCAAAAAACCGCTCTCGAGCGGTTTTTTGCTAGAAAAAACATATTGAAAAGGAAAAAATTATTTAGCGAATAAAGACAAAAGTTATTTCTTCTTCGTTTCGGTTTAGCGCCTGGTCGTAGACGCGGGCTTTAATGGCGTGCTCTCCAATAGAAAAAGCGTCAGAACCAGCAAAATGCAGCTCATATGGCCCGGAAAGATCTGAACCTATAAAATTATCATCCAGAAAAAAATCAATTTGCTTAATTCCCAGCGAAGCCGAGGCCTCGGTTTTAATAGTAAAAGTTGGCGAATCAATAACTGAGCCGTCAGTTGGCGAAATAATTTTTATTTTTGGCTGGTTATCTGAAGTGTGAGTGTCGTCATATTGAGTTGGGGGAACATCATTTATTCCAGGGCTGTTTATTTTTGCCCACGAGAGAACAGGGCTTTCCCAATTGGCGAATTGAGGGTCGCTAGCGGGATTTTCCGGCGAGCCTCCTAAGGGCGAATCTTTATTAACATAATATAATATGCAGTGGGCTTCTTTGTAGGATTTTTCTTCAATCAATTCTGGCGGCGTGAACTCAGTTGCTAGCTTGCCGGAAATTTTATCGATTTTAAATATTTTTTCCGTGAAAGCTTGCCCATTAAGGATTGGCTTGCTGGCAGTGAAGGGCTCTGGCTTTAAAAATTCTTCTATTTGGCCAGGAAGCGAAAAAGCAGAAAAGCCAGAAGGAGGAAGGAAAGAAGAAATTTGCTGTTCAAACGGGCTGGCGCTTCCTAGCGAAGCTTTGTCGGCGCTTTTAATTTCATATGCCTTTTTCATGAATTCATTCCATAGCGGGGCGGCTGCCGCCATTCCAGCGCCTTCTCTGGACATGGGAGTGTTATCATTGTTGCCGGTCCATATTCCGACTGCCAGCGATGGAGTATAGCCAATAGTCCAGGCGTCGCGATATTCTTGAGTCGTTCCTGTTTTAACCGCGGCTGGCCTGGCGCCCAAGTAAAGGGGAGATGTTGCTCCGAAAACAGGAGTTCGCGCGACATTGTCTGAAAGAATATCAGAAATTGTCCTGGCAATTTGCGGGTCAATTGTTTTTTCGGGCTTTTCTTTCCATTCTTCCAAAATTTTTCCATCAGAGGTTTCTATTTTTAAAATAGGAGTTTTTGGATTGCGAACTCCATCATTTGCAAAAACGCCGTAGGCGGAAACCATATCAAGCAGCTTTACTTCCCCTCCTCCCAAAACAAGAGCTAATCCGTAGCGCCTCCTGTCTTTAAGGGTTGTTATTCCCATATCCTGCGAAAGATTAATTGTGTCATTAACTCCGGCCAAATAAAGAATTTTTACTGAAGGAATGTTAAGCGATTGGGATAGGGCTTGGCGCATAGTTACTGGCCCGCGGAAAGTTCCATTGTAGTTTTGGGGGTTGTAACATTTATTTCCTTCAAAAGAATCATACCCCCCTGACGAAGGGCAGGAAGCATTAAACTCTGTTGGCAAGTCAAAAATAATTGTTTGGGGAGGATATCCTTTCTCAACAGCCATTGCGTAGGCAAACGGCTTAAAAGAAGATCCTGGCTGGCGGTTTCTAATTGCCACATTAACATTTGGCTCAAATTTGCAATTATTTCCTGGAGAGCATTTCTGGGGAAGGGATTCGGCAAAGTAATCTTTTGAGCCGACCATGGCCAGGATTTGTCCGGTTTTTGGATCAGCGGCCACTAGCGCCCCATTAAAGGCCTTGTATTTTTTTTCATTGGACTTAACTCCTTTGGCAATAATCTCTTCAGCAATTTGTTGCAGATCCCAGTCAAGAGTTGTATAAATTTTCATGCCTGCTTTTTCAATATAGTCTTCGCCGTATTTTTCTTCCAGAAGCTCCCGGACATACATAACAAAATGAGGCGCCTTGATAGATGTTCTTATTGGTGAGAAAGAAAGAGGTTCTTCTGCCGCTTTATTCGCGTCGTCATTAGAGATATAGCCAAATTTGGCCATTCGTTCTAAAACATATTTTTGCCGGTTTTTTAAATCGTCAAAATGAGAGCCATAGGGCGAGTAATAAGTTGGCGCTTGCGGCAAGCTAACCAAAAGCGCGGACTCGGCTAAAGTTAAATCTTTAGCTTGTTTATTGAAAAATGTTTGCGCTGCCGCTTCTATTCCGTAGGCGTTTGAGCCATAAGGAATTTGATTTAAATATCCTTCAAAAATTTTATCCTTTGGATATATTATTTCAAGCTCAATGGCAAGAATGGCTTCTTTAATTTTTCGGCTAAAAGTTTTCTCGGGAGATAAAAAAGTTTTTTTAATAAATTGCTGAGTTATTGTTGACCCGCCCTGGGAAAGCTTTCGGCCAGTGATGTCTAACCAGATGGCGCGTAAAATTCCTTTAAAATCAAGGCCGAAGTGATGGTAAAAATTCGCGTCTTCAGTAACTAATGTTCCCTCTTTAACATAAGCTGGCATTTGGTCAAAAGGAATGATGGTTCTTTTTTCTTCGCCGTGAATATCATAAAGAACAGTTGTTCCGGTGCGGTCATAAATTTTTGTGGATTCGGAGATGCGGTAGTCGGCCAATTTTTCCGGATTGGGCAAATCCTTGGAAAAAATAGCGGCTAAAATTATTCCAAAAACAGCGAAAGCAAAAAAAACCCAAAGCGCCAGGGAAAGAATTCCTTTAATAATCCCCCTTTCTTTAAAGTATTTTTTCAGCCAGCGGACTTTTAAAAAACGGAATTTTGTTTTTTTCATTTATTATTGTTCGCGCGAAGCCCCATTAAGAGGGGCGTAACCGGGAGCTTATCTTATTACCATTAATTATGCGATTTTATAACAAATAAGGCAAGAAAAAAAGCGCCGCAATGGGCGCTCTGTATTTTTTAATTTTCAATTATAACCGAGAAAGGACAGCTTGTGTAGCTTATTTCTTTGGGAAGTCCCAGTTCTGCGGCTAATTTTTTTGTTAAAGCATAAAAAGGGATTTCTTGCAATTTGGCGGTGTTTGGCGCAGAAAGCCACGACCCATGTTTTTTATACAAGAATGTTTTGCCGATTTTCTTTGCTACAAAAGCAAAGTGATAGGCGCTGCCATCAGTGGATCCGGACATTTCTAGGTCTTTTCTATAGCAGGTGGGGCAAGCCCTGCGCAGTTCAACATATTCACGGAGCGAATCGGATTCGTGGCTTGTGTGCCATCGCTTACCAGTCAGAAAAAGGAATTTGAGTCCGGAAAGGGGCACCAAATGATTACCTATAGTGCACCACCCTTTCTCTTCCCGTTGTAACCGGTTTTTAAAAAGATTGAACCGCGCTTGCTCGTATTCGTCAATCATCCCTTTGAGTTCCGCTTCAACGGCAGCGGCACTTTGCCGCTGTGCTTCCATCACGGGGATAAATTTTTCAATGGACACAAGAAGGCTAATTACTTCTGCTTCGGCTGTTAGATTTGATTTCACAAAAAATTCCTCCGTATTTTTATGAATAAGATATATCACGCCGGTTATTTAAAGTCAATAAAATTGATTAAATTAAAAGAAATTGGTAAAATGGAATAAATAAGAATTATGAATTTTGATTGATGAATTAAGAATAATTTCTTAAATCATAAATCTTTATTCTTAAATCGCAAAAGTGCAACGCTCGTATATTTCCGAAACGCCAAATTTAATAGGCAAAAAAGCAAGGCTTTGCGGCTGGGTGGATAACAGACGCGACCACGGGAAGATTATTTTTATTGATTTGCGCGACAAAAGCGGATTAGTCCAGCTGGTTTTTTTGGCGGGCGCTAAAGAATTATACGCGCAAGCGGAAAAATTGCGTTCAGAATGGGTCATTGAAATTGAGGGCAATATTAACGAACGGCCGGAAAAAATGGTAAACCCGGATTTAGAAACAGGGAAAATAGAGGTTTTAGTAGAAAAGATTGAAATTTTATCAGAGGCGAAAACTTTGCCGTTTGAAATTCAAGGGAATGGCTATGAAGTGCATGAAGACAAAAGAATGAAATACCGTTATTTAGATTTACGGCGGGAGCGGCTGCAAAAGAATTTATTTTTAAGGCATAAAATTATCCAATTTATGCGCGGCGCTTTGGGAAAGTTGGGCTTTATTGAGGTAGAAACGCCGGTTTTAACCAAATCAACGCCAGAGGGAGCCCGGGACTATATTGTTCCAGCGCGCCTTAACCCTGGAAAATTTTACGCTTTGCCCCAGTCCCCTCAGCAATACAAGCAGCTGTTGATGGTTGCTGGAGTGGAAAAGTATTTTCAAATCGCGCGCTGTTTTAGGGATGAAGATACGCGCGGCGACAGGCAGCCGGAATTTACCCAGCTGGACATTGAAACAAGTTTTTGGAGCCAGGAAGAAATTTTAGAAATGATTGAAAAAATATACAGCGATATTGTTAAAGAGATATTTCCCGAGAAAAAAATTGCGCAAATTCCTTTTCCAAGGATAACTTATAAAGAAGCAATGGAAAAATACGGGAATGACCGGCCGGACTTAAGGAAAAATAAAGACGACAAAAATGAGCTGGCGTTTTGTTTTGTGGTTGATTTCCCTGCTTTTGAGTGGCGGGCAGAGGAAAAGAGATTTGATGCGGTGCACCATCCCTTTACTCGTCCGCAAACTGACGATGTTAAAGAATTAAAGGAAGCGCCTGATAAAATTTTAGCTTACCAATATGATTTAGCCCTGAACGGGCAGGAAATCGGCGGCGGAAGTTTAAGGACTTATAAGCCGGAAATTTTAGAGGCAACCTTTGAAATTATGGGCCATACTAAAGAAAATATTAAAAAGAAATTTGGCCATTTATTAGAGGCCTTTGAATATGGAGTTCCGCCGCACGGCGGAATCGCCATGGGGCTTGACAGGTTTTTTGCGATTTTATTTAACGAGCCAAGCATTCGGGAGGTTATTGCTTTTCCAAAAACCGGAGATGGCAGGGATTTAATGATGGATTCTCCGGCGGAAGTTGACGAAATTCAGCTTAAAGAATTAAAAATAAAAATTATTAAATGAATCTAAAATAAGAAACTTTTGAATAAATGTTTCATGTTTTATGTTTCATATTTTATGAATCTTGCCTCGTTCAATGCAATTTTCCGGACAAAAGTATAAATGGTTTACTGTTTTTTTAGTGGTTGGGCTTCCATTTTATGTTTTATACAAATTCATCAAAAAGGAATTATAATATAAGAAGTTTTTGTAATTGTAAAAAAACGATTATCTTAATTTAACGCAGGCGCGAAAAATTTTGATATAGTAATTAAAAAACAAAAATGCCATTATTCTTATACTATCGTGTATCAGAATATTTGTAAAAAGATGAAAACAAACACTGGCCCGCAAAAAATTAAAGAATTGCTGGAAAGAGGAGTTGAAGAAGTTATTTTGGCCGACCGCTTGGAAAACCAATTAAAATCCGGCAAGCAGTTGCGGATAAAATTTGGCATTGATCCAACCGGGCCGGCGGTTCATTTGGGAAACGCAATTCCGTTGTGGAAGTTAAAACAGTTCCAGGAATTAGGCCATCAAGTGGTTCTTTTAATCGGTGATTTCACAGCGCGGATTGGAGATACTTCAGATAAACAAGCGATTCGGCAGCCCTTGGAAGAAGAAGAAATCCAAAAAAATTTAAAAACATATAAAGAACAAATGGCTAAGATTCTGGATTTAGAAAAAACAGAATTTGTTTATAACAGCGAATGGCTTAAAAAAATGAGCTTTGAAGATGTGTTGAAATTATCAAGCCAGTTTACTGTGGCCCAAATGATTGAGCGGGAAAATTTTTCCGGCCGGTATAAATCAGGCAAGCCGATTGGCTTGCAAGAATTTCTTTATCCTTTAATGCAGGGTTATGATTCAGTGGCAATAAAAGCGGATGTGGAGATTGGCGGAACTGACCAAACTTTTAATATGCTGGCTGGCAGAGTTATCCAAAGGGCCTATGGCGATGAACCGCAGAATGTTTTAACCCTATCTTTAATTGAGGGAACAGATGGCCGAAAAATGAGCAAAAGCTATAATAATATTATTGGCATAGCGGATAGCCCGAAAGAAATGTACGGGAAAATTATGTCAATGAGAGATGAGTTGATGGTAAAATATTTTAATTTATGCACCCAATTGCCAGTAGAAAAAATTAAAGCGATAGAAAACGCGCTAGCAACAGGAAAAGAAAATCCAAGGAATATTAAAGCGGAATTAGCGAAAGAAATTACAAGGATTTATCACGGAGAAAAAGCGGCTACGAGCGCTGAGCAAGAATTTAATCAAATTTTTCGAGATAAAGAATTACCCTCGAACATTCCTGAATTCCAAATAAGCGCCGGAGAATGCAATATTTTGGATTTGTTGGTAAAAATAAAATTGGCCCCGTCGAAAGCCGAGGCCAAGCGCCTTATTATTCAAGGCGGAATAAAACTTAATGGGCAAGTGGAAAAGAATTGGCAAAAAACTGTTGAAATAGAAAAAATTGGCAATGTGATAATTCAAGCCGGAAAGAGAAAAGTCGCTAAAGCGGTTTTTAAAAAGTAGAAAATTATATTCCGGCTTTTTTGGAAAGATTTAAAAACCCCGCTTCAAAAAAGCAGGGTCTTTTTTATTATATTTCTTCTTCGTCTTCCGGGGTTTCGTCTTCGTTTTCTTCTAGCTCTTCATCGTCGCCCTCATCAACAGAAGTTAGGATTTCTTCGATAAATAACATAGGTTTAGATTTAATTTAAACTGCAAAAATTATTATTTAAGCGCCGACCTTTTAAAAAGCGGGCTCATTTTCAGTGCTTTAAAAAGAAGACAAGAAAATATGCATTTTCTTTATTTTACAAATACGAGCCAGCAATTTAGATAGCAAAAACAATTGTAGATTTATTATAGTTGCCTAAAGAATCGTGTCAAGATTTATTTTGACTTCTTTAATTTTTTGTGCCCTGGCGGAATATAATTAGTTACTTTAAGCGCGCAACAAATGGCAATCCCTAACGCATCAGCCGCGTCATCGGGCCGGGGAATTTCTTTTAGGGCCAGCAAGCGCTTGATTGTTTCTTGAACTTGTTTTTTTTCCGCCCTTCCGTAGCCAGCAACAATCATTTTCATTTGCAGAGGAGTAAACTCATGGATGGGCAGGCGCTTTTTGGCAAGAGTCATTAAAATTACGCCCCTTGCCTGGCTCACTGGCAAAGCAGTTTTTAGATTTTTAAAAAAAAATAAGCTTTCAACAGCAACAATCGCCGGCTGGTGGGTTTTTAAAATTTTGTTAAGCTCAATATGGATTTTATTCAGCCGGTCAGCAGCGCTAAAATCCGTTGTGGTTTTAATGACGCCATGAGCCAGGTATTCAAAACCAAAGCCATTAACCGCTTTTTTGCCCTTATCAGTTTTTTTTATTATGCCGAAGCCGGTGGTTGCGGTTCCAGGATCAATGCCTAAAATAATCATGAAAAATCCAAATGTTAAAATCTCAATTTCAAACAAAGATGAAATTTCCAAGCCCAAAAAATTTAGTCATTTGGATTTGGGATTTTATTTGGCATTTGATATTTAGATTTAAGATTTTGAGTTGGAGTATATCTCATTAACATCATCTTGCTCTTCTATCGCATCCATTAATTTTTCTATTTGTTGCTTTATTTTTTCGTTTTGAATTTCAATCTCATTTATTGCCAGCCATTCAAGGGAATGCGATTCAATAGTGATATTTTTTCTCTCTAAATTATTTTTAATTTCTTCCATGGATTCAGCTGGCGTGTGGATTTCTAAAATATTATTTTCAGGCCAGTTTATATTTTCTGCGCCAGCTTCAATTGCTTCCAATTCCAAGCTGTCTTTATTAAAATCTTTTTGTTCGTTATTTGCAATAATAACACCTTTCCGTTGGAAAAGATATTTAACTCCGCCGGATTCAACAAATTTTCCGTTATTTTTATTTAAAATATTTTTAATTTCAGTAAGGGCGCGATTTTTATTATCGGTTAATCCTTCAATTAAAAGCGCGATGCCTCCAGGGCCATAAGCTTCATATAAGAACTCCTCCATGGCGATATTTTCCGTGTTGCCAGTTGCTTTGGCAATTGCCCGTTCAATGTTGTCGTTGGGCATATTTGCTTCTTTGGCTTTTTCAATTGCCATTCTTAGCGTGGGATTGAATTTGGGGTCAGGGCCTTTTTCTTTAGCCGCAATAAAAATAATCCGCGCCATTTTAGAAAATATTTTTCCCCGCTTGGCGTCGGTTATAGCTTTGCCTCTTTTGATTTTTGACCACTTAGAGTGTCCAGACATGTTTCAAATTAAAAAGTCAAACCAATAGCCTTGCTAAGAAAAACGAAAAATGTCGCCCAATGCTTATAGGCGGAAGGCGGGAAGCCAGAGCAAAAGACAATAGGCGCAAGTGATTAGTATTATAGCAGATAAGCAGAAAATAAAAAAAGCCGCGCTAAGCCGGCAATAAGATTGGACAAAGAATTTTTTAAAAGCGGTTTTTGATTTTTCTTCTTATTTTTATCAGCGCCCAGCCGCCGCCGAAGCCGAAAATTATCGCTAAAAATAATAAATAGAGCGGCGAAGAAATTTTATCAATAAGCGAGGCAGTTTTTTCTTGCTGGTTGCTTTTCTGTTCGGGCAGGGGTGAGGAAGCGTTTTCAGTTTTATTCACTATCGGAGAAGGAATACTGGCTGGGGGATTTTCGCTGGTATTTTCGGTAATTTGGCCGGCAGTCACAAAAGTCCCTTCTTCCAGACCTTGGGGATTATAATCGTTAGCGGGAATTATATTTTGCGGTTCAGAATAATTTTCTTGCGCCGTGAAAGAAGCAAGCGGATAGTTTCCTGTTCCTGTGGCTGTGTTTGATAGGATATTTGCCGCGCCTGGAGTTGGCGAGGGCGTCCAAAGATATTGGCCGTTTGAAGCTAAAGCGATTGATTGGTTTTCTTTAGCTTTTGCGTATTTTATTTCTTGCGCGACCTGGCTGTTAGGAAAAGATAATTTTAAGCTTCCCTCAGTATTATTCAGAGATATTTTAGAAATATCGGCTGATAAAATTATATGCTGATGGCCGGCAATAAGCGAATTTTCCGGGAAAATAAATGGCTTTGCTTTAGAATTTTGCGTTGAGATTTGCCACTTGGACAAATCAGCAGTTTGCGCGGAGTCATTATAAAGCTCAATCCATTCGTTATTTTTGTCATTTCCAGTCGGATTAGGGATAAATTCGCTGACAACAATAGAATCAGAATAAATTGTGATTGTTAGGGTGTCAGTGTTAGATTTTTCTCCGTTATTAACAGTTAAGGACGGAAGATATAATCCGGGATATTTATAAAAATGAGCGGTTTTTTGCTTGTCAGAAGAAGATCCATCGCCGAAGTTCCAAAAATAAGTCAAAGGTTTATTTTGGGGGTCTTGCGATTTTGAGCCGTCAAAAGTTATCTCTTGATTTATTAAAGCGATGATGTCTTGGCCAGCTTCTGCTTGCGGAGGCTTAATAACCGGCTTGGCAAGGGACGAGCTTGTTGGCAAAGAAGAGGAGGAATTTTCTATTGGTTGGTTTGAATTGGCTTCATCAGCAACGCTATTTGGCGCGCCTGGCGTGCCTCCGTCAATAGAGCTTTCTTTCCAGTTAGCCGCGGCGTCAGTTGAGGCCAAAGAAATTTTTTCTAATGACTTTCCATTGCCGCTAGCCCCCCACTCTTTAGCATAGGACAGGGAAATAATTTCAATATTATCTTTGTCAAAAAGCTTAAGAGTGTCAGATGTGTCGTTAAGGCTTGCCACTGTATCAATTACAGCGCCGTAAAAGCCAGGGTGGTCAGCTAAAAAAGTTTCCGCGCTGTCGGTTAAGATTGCATAGCCGCCAGCCGGCATAATTATTGACCCTTGGCTATTATTTTCTGGCGGGATATTTAAAATATGATTTGAACCGTCATTAAATTTCCAGCCGGTTAAATCAATTTCTTGGCCAGAAGCATTATAGAGCTCAACCCATTCATGTTTCGCGTCAGCGCCAGGAAGAGAATACATTATTTCCGAAATAATTACGGAGAAAACCGAATTTGCCGATAGGGGTATCGGAAAAAAGAATAATATTACCGATAAAGAAAGAAAAGTGAATAAAAAAAACTTGCTATTGACAAACATAGGATAATATGATAGATTAATCTTATATTCTATAATAACCTGTAGGCAACAAAGGCTAATTTTTAATTATAATAAGAGGCTTTTTGGGAATTATTCCTGCAAGGGTATTTTGGCTGCGGCTGGAGTATTCCTCATGATAATTCTGTCTTTTCCGGCAAGTGGAAAAGTGTTGCCTACGGATTATTGCAGAATAGTCTTCCGCGGGATTTCGCCCGCGGCTTTTTTGTTAAAAAAGAAGAAAACCGGCTTATTCAGCTTCAATAACCCTTTCTATTTCCTCAAGCGAAGTTATTCCGGCTAAAACCCTTAAAAGCGCGTCTTGATACATGGATAAATATCCTTTTTTCTTGGCAAAATCAATAATATCAGCATGAGAAGGAGATTTGCTGATAATCTTTTCTAGATCTTGGTCAACTGGAATAAGCTCTAGGATGCCGACTCTGCCTTTATATCCCAAGCCATTGCATTTATCGCATCCTTTAGGACGAAAAAAAACAGCTTTATCTATTGGCGGGTGTTCAGCTCCTTTAAGGGAAGTTTTAATTTTTTCCAGCGCTTCTGCCGGCAGCGCGTATTTTTCTTTGCAGTTATCGCATAATCGCCTAACTAGGCGCTGGGCCATGATTATATTTAAGCTATCTGCCAGAGATCCTGGGTCAGCGCCTAAATCAATAAATCGGGGAATTGCGCCAGCTGCGTCATTGGTGTGCAGGGTTGAAAAAACTAAGTGGCCGGTTAAGGACGCGTTAAGCGCGGTTTTGCATGTTTCTGAATCCCTGATTTCTCCGATAAGAATTATGTCCGGGTCTTGCCGAAGAATCGAACGAAGCCCAGAGGCAAAGCTATATCCTAATTCTTCTTCAACCTGAGTTTGAACAATGCCGGACAAATGATATTCAACAGGATCTTCAAGCGTGATAATCTTTATTTCCGGTTTAGCCACTTTTTTAATAAAAGAATAAAGAGTGGTTGTTTTTCCGGAGCCGGTTGGCCCAGTGGTTATAATTAAACCGTTTGGTTTTTTGATTTCTTTGTCTAAAAATGCCAAAGCATCTTTTCTGAATCCTAAATCTTCTAAGTCCAAACCAATTGTTTCGGGATTTAAAAGGCGCATAACAATGCTTTCTCCGTAGTTTCCGGGGATAAGCGAAACTCTCACTTCAATGTCTGATTGGGAAAGGCGGATGGTAAAGCGGCCGTCTTGGGCAATATCTTTAATATTTAATTTCATGCCGGATAAAAGCTTGATGCGGGAAAGAATTAAGCTAAATGATTTATTATTAAGAGTTCCTATTTCATAAAGCAGGCCGTCTAGCCGGTATTTTAAATTAGTGGTTTCTTCTTTTGGTTCCAAGTGGATATCAGAGGCGTCTAAATTCAGAGCTCCGCTGATAATGACCTCTAAAATTTCAGAAGTTTTAGACGGCGGTATCTGGCTTATTTTTTCCTTTAAACTTTCTATTCCTTTAATTTCTTTTTGTAAATCAGATATCAGGCCGGAAGAAATTTCCACTTGGCTGGTCCGTTTTGCCGAGGTAAAAGTTATTTCTTTATAGTGCTCCAGCCCGTCTTTCAAACTGGATGCGGAAATTAGAAAAAGATGGCTGCTAAATAAAAATCCTTGGCGGGAAAGATCCGCAAGGGTTTGTTTGGTAATGGGATTTTCTGGGTCAACTAAGGCAATTTCAAGATTTTTTCCTTGTTTTTTAATAATAAGAAGGTTGCTTTGCTTGGATTTTTCTTCGCTTAAGAGCATCAGGCCGTCGGGTTCAAGCGGCAAGCCAAAAAGGTTTAAGTATGGGAGGCTTAATTTTTGGGCTAAACTTTTTGTTTTTGCTTCTTCTTCCCGGCGGTGGATTTCGCTTAATTTATCAGTAAGAGTTGGTTTTTGCATTGGGAATATAAAAGTTTATTTGCAATTATATACTTTAAATTTATAGCAAATAGCGCTAAAAATCAATCTGGATAACTGTTCTGCCAAGATTTTCGCGAAAATCTTGGCAGAACATCCTGAGAAGTTTGCCAGGAGGGATTCCCTGGTTTCATTTTTTTAAAATTTTGTTTATGATTAGATTATAATGAAAGAAATAATAACTGAAAGTTTGGAGGAAACTCAAGAGCTAGCCCGAAAATTTGCTGGAGATATTTTGCCTTTGCCTAAAAAAACAGGAAAAACGGTTGTTTTAGCTTTGGCGGGCGACTTGGGAAGTGGCAAAACAACTTTCGCGCAAGGAATAGCAAAAGGATTGGGTGTAAAAGATTTTATTACCAGCCCGACATTTGTGATAATAAAAGAATATAAAATTAGAATAGCAGGCAAGATCCTCCGCCAAAAATCATTTGAAGTGAGAAAAGGATTACGCCAAGGCGCGAGCTTTCGCTCGCTATTCCATATTGATTGCTATCGCCTTAATAAGCCCTGGCAAATGCAAGAGCTTGGGTTTGAAGAGATAATTAATAATCCGCAAAATATTGTTGTTATTGAATGGCCGGAAAAAATCGCTGAAATTTTGCCAAAAGACGCGATTAAAATTAAATTTGAATTTATTGATGAGAATAGAAGGAAAATAATTTTTGAATAATTTTTTTATGAAAAAACTTGTTTTAATTGACGGTAATGCTTTGGTGCACCGCGCGTACCACGCGATTCCGCCACTCACAACTAAAAAAGGAGAAATTGTAAACGCGGTTTACGGATTTATTTCTATTTTATTTAAAGTATTAAATGATTTGAAACCGGATTACGTAGCCGCGACT
>Ga0209417_1003185_pt1 | contig 22684 bp, 22 predicted proteins | sample RifGroF2_FD_184002 | JGI IMG/M metagenome (GOLD analysis project Ga0209417, IMG submission 184002) | Groundwater microbial communities from Rifle, Colorado, USA - Groundwater F2 (SPAdes) (version 2) | ecosystem: Environmental > Aquatic > Deep subsurface > Groundwater | place: Rifle, Colorado... | reverse complement strand
CTGTGGATTCCCTGCCACAACAGACGATGAGAGCATATTTCCGCAGTATGATATGAACTGCCTTATCATCTCAACCTTGTCTTCCCAACTGTTTGGGGTAACATACCTGTCGAATGCCTCAGCCATGTACCGCTCGATTGTTTCGGCCTTGAGGCCATCGGCTATAGTGTCTAAGACATTTCTCATACCGCCGTTTGTGCCGTCATGGGCATCATTGAAGGCAGAAACTATATCACCATTTCGTTTGCGGTATTCTCTTTCCAGCAATTCCTTTGCTCTGCCATATGCCTCGCTTGCCGGAAGTCTTCCACCTCTGCTGACACAGTTTGTATAGTGGTAGTTGTAGTAATCTGTGATTATATGGCGGAATTCATCGAAGTTTTGTACCGTATTGGAGTTCAAGTGATACCGCATCCGGACCTCATCGTGCGCGATACCTACACGACCTGCAATAGTCCTTTCATCCAACTCTGCCATAAGTGAGTTTATTGCTGCCATGATAGTTTCCTTTCTTTTTTTAATATCTTCTGATTAGCTGATTGAATTTATCCATACTTTTTACATAAGCTTTCGCTATCGCTTCATAGTCCCTGGCAAAACGCTCGGGAGGCTCCTTTCTCAGTTCCTCAGGCATAAAATTATTTAGCCTGTCCATCGCACATCGCATAAACTCCACCCGTTCATTCCAGCAGAGGCTGTCAATAGATTGTCTCAAGACTGCTGTTATGTGTTTTTGCTGCTGTTCCAGCTTATAAAAATCGGTCATCTCATCGAGAATTTTTCTCATTCCACCTTCGGTGCCATCACGGGTCCTCTGTAAGGCAGCTTCCATGCCGCCGCTATTGTGAAAGGTATTCTCAAGAAGCTCGATTGCCTCGTTTCGATAACGCTGCTGATCTATCGATTCGATTGGTTTAGAATTTTCGTAGCATCGGAGATGAATGTAAAAAGAAGTGATTGTTTCAAGAAAATCCTCGTAACTGTCAACAGTTACAGAATCAAGGATAAATGAGGCCCTTGCGGAATCAATCACAGTGCCGAAGTTTCTGACAATGGCCAGTTCATTTATCTGCGCAGTGACTTTGTCGAAAATATTATCATTACCTTGCCCCGGCAGATTCTCCTGGGATGATAAAGATGCATTCGGTTTAAGGATATTTTGCGTTACTCTTCCTCTGACCGCATCGAGCATCTTGTAAACATCTTCATAGTCGCTTACTTGGGCAAATCCTGCCAGATGGATACACTGACCTGTATCAAGCAGTGGAAATAAATTCCCTGTTCTTTTTACGGCAGGCGGGGTCGCACAGATAAGCGAAAAAAACCTGTCGCCAAAATGAGCCGGATAGATTCTCTGGCTAATATGATAGCCGGCAAATAATTCAAGCAGCTTTTTGGCTTTCTCAGAACTTCCTGTAAGAAGGTATCTTCTTAATATCTGCCAGAAGCGGCTGTTGTTGTCAGAAGCAAGATATTGAACGATTTTGCCTACGGTGTCTTTTAGCCCTGTAATTTTTACACCGTTTTCGAAGAATCCATTCTCAAGCGAAGCTGTAACGGCATCTTCCTCGGCGAAAACTATATTTACCAGCTCTGAAGCATTGCTGACAGATGATATACGTAGCAAATCTCTTTCGAAGATTTTGTCTATCTTATTGGCTTGAGGATAAATCAGACGGTCTATGGATTTGTCTTCTGTAGCCGCCTTTACCTTCGCATGGATAGAGCCTACGGAGCCTATATCACCCTGGGCAGAGGAAATATGGCCTGTCATGAGGATACTGGCAGATAGTGGTATTCTCAGGGTAGCTGAAAGCATCGCGGCAAATATTGATAAATCCGCCGAAAACCCGCTTACATCGACTGTCAGATCAAGCTTCGAGGCAATATCGGGATTAACCGCTGATATTTCGTAGCTGAGCGGATACATTCCCAATGCCGCTGTAATCCGGTCAACTAACGCAAGAATATCGTTCTGGAGGTGCCTTTTGATATTGTCGCTGAATTCAACCAGTCCCGTAAAACTGATACGGCATTGGTCGGTGTAATTTATAACCATAGCGATAATCTCAGATATTACGGCCGAATCCTGTGATTGCTGTGAGACCAGAACTGTCTTTGCTCTGCCAATGTGTTTATCAGAATTATTTTCCATATTACGGCTATTCCAATTCAATTCGTATTACTCCGCTATCGAAACCTTTGAAGATTTTCATGGCCATCCGGCCGCTTAACAGAGTTACTGCTCGGGCCGGCTCAGTCTTGAAATCATCCGAGTCTGCTGCAAGTTTTAGGCTTTGGCTGCCGGGACTTTTTCTTATAATCAAATCTTCCTGGGAAAGATAATCTCTCCATATTACCCTGCCCGTTGAGAGCCTGACTGTATATGTTCCCGGCACAATTCTGCGAATACTCTGAGTTTTGCTTTCATCCAAACTGACCGTGCAGATTAGTATGTCATCCCTGAAGATTATAAGTTCACAACTAAGACTGATACTTTGTGAACAATCACTTAATTCTTCAAGACTATCCTTTTCGAGAAGAACTTGGTGAGCACAAACTTCACCGAGAAAGATTTCAAAATTCTCGAAACCCTGCCCGTATCTGTTGTCCTTACCCAATTGACTGATCTTATCGAAGGCTTCTCTCAGTGCAGATTCTGGATCATCTGCCTTTAAGGCGTTTTGAAGAACTGGTATAAAGTAGAGTTCTCTGTTCAAGGTAATTCCTCCTTAACTTTTTTTCCTGCGGCAAGACAAACATTTTTCCAAAGTCCTGCTTCCTTAACTATCTCTATGAAATCAGGATGATTTGCCAGGATATGGGCAGTGTTTTTCCATAAATCAGGAATGTAATCTCCATTACTGCCATCTTTCTTGTGCCACCGGCTTCCTGCAAACCTGCTGAAGGTTGCCTTGGTTAAACCGAATTCAGCAAGGATAGCCTGATAATCGTTTCCAGGGTTGATGAGAGAATCGAATACCCTATGTATGAGTTTCTTTAATCTTATCTGACCAAGTTCTTTAATAGCCGGACGCTGGCCATTAACATTGTCGGCCTTTTCATCTGCAACGGTCTCTGCTAGTCCGCAGGAGCTGATTTGCTTTTTTATCATCATTGGGAAATCGCCGTATCTGCCATCTGCTTTATTCTTGTCATCAATATCTTCGAGCGAGATCACTTTTCTGGTCAAAAGGGATTTGTCGAGGATGTCCTGGATATCCTGCCGGGTAAGGCTATTATCTTCCTGTAGGCTGTCCATATTTTCCGCAAACCATTTGCTAAACATCTTTGATGTCATTTCTGCCGGTATCCACAAACTCAGTGTTTGGCCATTGAAGTCATAACGGACTCTTCTTATAAGTTTCTGCTCCCTCCGCCTGCATTCCAGACAGGACAGATTAAAATGCCGAAAAACAAAGTTTTGCAGCGATTTTGCAGCCATAAATTCTATCTCAAGTTCGTCATTAAGGCCTTTTGAGCTGATTTCAGCCAAAGCATTATTGTTAAAGGCCCTGTAGTAATAGCGGCAGTCCGGGCCGGAAGTTTCAGCTTTACCGGCAGATAAATCGTTTTTTTGCGGCATATTCAGGAATTTCGACAGGGTAAGGTCAAACGACTGTTCAAGAACCATCTGGTTGTTATTACACCATTTTCGGGAAAGAGGTTGTTGTTTCAGCTTTACAAGGAAATCCACCATTAAAAGGGGCCGGCTGTCTTTGTATCTGAAAAGAGCCCTGTTTTCCTGCAGTTCGGCAAGGGCAGTCTTGTCGCTGCCGACGGCTATCCGCATAGTCAACTCGATCAGGGACAACCGTGTATAATCAGCACCTGTTTTCATAACATCATTTTTTAGCGTCAATAAATCCTGCATTTTCAATAGCTCCGAACCATCGCTCTTTTATTTGCCAGTCCGTTGGTGATTAACTGCCGGATTACATGGGTAATACCGTAATTAACCGTTCTGATAAAACCGGCTGCATGAGATGATTTTTGGATTAATTCCAACTTTTCTAAGACCTGTTTATTATGCTGGGCAATTGGCAAGTCCGAACACTGCTTTCCGGCGTTAAATAAAACGGCGGTTTTAACGAAGGTATCGAAACCGTCGTCGATAAATCTTACACATATCTCCAGTCCATTATTGTTATTCTTAAAAATAATAATATCGCCTACACGATTATCAGATTTTGACAGCCAGTTGGTTTGTTCTGCTATTTCAAAAGACGGCAACAACTGTGTTTTCTGCTTTAAGTTTTCACAGCATTTGATAAAATCGGTTGAAGATATTATTGTTTCAACATGAAATGACTCGATATGTTTGACTACGAACCTTCCGTTAATTGGATTATTCATTAACGAGCCGGCCTGTAACAGCAATGAGAGTTCTATCCCTGGTTCAATAACCAATCGGCCTCCTTCAATGACAGTCAGGTAATTGGTAAGTTGCCTGATATCCCGATCATATTTTGTACTGTAGGCTGCTGTATTGTTAAGCCTGGTATATAATGGAATTGTCTGTTTTATTAGCCAGAACTCTCGAAGAAGTTGCGCATATCTTTCGAAATTATTCGGCATCTGCTCCAAGCTTGAATTTAAAAACCTGTCCAGTTTGCAGTAAGCCTTGAGTTCTGATAGCAGATCGCCTCTTGTCTGCGCCGCTCTTGCCTTAAGTAACAGGCTTGCATCTTCAAAACCGAGATTTTCAAGCTTCTGATGAAGCTCAGGCAGTTGATCATACTTTTGTTCTGATATATTTTGCTGTATCTGGAGGTAAATACCTTCAGCTTCAGCAGCTATTTTTTGCTGTTGTCTGGCTTTGCATTTTTCAATATCAGGGCCGACAAGTATCCTGGCGTTTCTTATAGCAACTGTATGTGAAAACTCGATACAGCTCTCTTTGTAGGTAAAAACTTCAGATTGTCCCGTTTCCATAGAAAACAATATCTTCCATAAATCACCTTTAGGCCATGACACTGCCGAAATCACACCTTGTGGGATATTTAGCACCTCAGCAGGCTTATCTTGCCCGTTCTTCCATATCTTCAAGAGGCCGTCTTTATATCCTGCCGTCAGGAGCTTGTCGCCACAGGTACAAATACCATAGACATCTGTTTGGTGACCGGCTAATGCGTTTATCTTACCTCCTTCATAGTCAAACAAAACTATCGTTCCCTTACACCCCGGCCATATCCAGCAACCTGCTTTCCCCCACCAGATAGGTTTAACTAAAGCGGCCAGAGAAGGCGGTTTGGGAACTTGCAGAATGTCGACAATTTCCAGAGAGTTGATATCCCAAAGCAGAAGTTTGCCCTCTGTGCAAATCCCTGCCAGATGGTCATGGACGGGTTTAAAAAGTGAACAGATAACGTTTCCCTCTGTTGGAAGCTTTTCAACTTTTTTCGGGCCATCCGGCTGCCAGATGAGGCATCTGCCTGATAAATCAGCAGCTGCTGCTCGGAAATTATCCAATAGACAGACCGAGAGTATGGCCGAACCCTGAATGAATTTATCAGCCTGAAAACCGGGAGTTCCTTCAGAAGACTCTTTTTTTGTAAGCCAATGGAAATAACCACCCTTGGTTCCGACTGCTAAAATATTTTCATCACTGCTTACACCAATGGCATATACACTGTTTCCGGAAGGAAGCGAAAGTACTCTTTCCGGCATACCGGTCTCAATATCCAGCATGTCAATGCCCGGGTTGATACCACCGGTACCTATAAAAACTCTTTCGAGAAGTATCTCTCCCTTGTTTTTAGCTATAGTATTCATATTCTTACCTTCTCAACTTCAGCTTTTAGCGGCAGGCCCCTTTTGCGATTAGCTGTTTTATTTCATTATCTAAACCTGAGTTTTTAAAATCAGAGGCCATGTTTTCTTTGGAATAGCTGACAGGAGCGCCAAACCCTGGATATTTTCTTGGGATTCTGCCGGGGAACTGTTTCGAAAAAGCCTCTTTGAGCGATTCCTGCAGGTGTCTGAAAATTTTCTGAATCTTTTCAAGAAGTTCTTCAAGTTTTTCGCATAAGGCAACCAGCCTTTCTTCCGCATCAGAAAGCCTGCCGATCGCTCTATCGGTATGCAGAGCGCTTTTGCCTGATGAAACAACAGAGAGATTGCTTTGACAGCGGGTTAGTTCCTGTTCTACCCAGTCTTGATATTCATTAAGTTGTTCGAGGCACTCCTGTGCTTTTTTCTGAGCTTCTTCTTTTTTTGCATACAACTCTTCGGCAAACGGGCATTCAGAGGAGCCATCTTCATCGACTTTAGGAAGTTGTCTTGCAGCTCTTAAAAGTTCCTCTATACAATTTTTGGCTGTAGCGAGAAACGATTCAACCTCTGCAATTGTTATATGTTTGTTGTTTTTGGTAATGTCCGCTGCCATTTTATGACCTCCTTCCGGAATTGATTCTGTTTTGGAGTTCCTGCTGCGCCTGTTCACTTTCGGCTTTAGCCTCTTCAGCCTTCTGGTTGTTATCCTTCAAAAAATCCATCTCTTCCAATGCGGAAGTTTTGGCATTGGCAAGTTCATTTATTGTTTCAGTTGTCCGGACTTCGCTGCTGGCATCGGATAGCTTCTCAAGATCTGACTCGCCGGACTCATGACGTTCATCAATCTCATCTGCATAATCATGGGCAATGTCCTGGATATCCTCAAGATTGTTATCCTCCTGATCAAAGACTTCCACAGTCTCATCCTCTGCCGCATCTACCAGCGACTCAACTTCTTCAACGCCTTCGGCGGTTGTCGCAAGGTCAATCGCTTCATGAACATCACGAACGGTTTCGGTGTCTTCTGTAAGCACCTCCAGTTCTTCGAGTTTTTCAGACATCTGGTGGTCATGATCTTCCACTGTTTCTTCAATTTCATTATGGGTCGGTAAATCTGATCCGTTAGCCATTTTCATACTCCTTAACTTTTAATTGTTTACACTCTTTGATTACGCTGTCGAGAAATGACAGTAACTCTTTAACAGAGGGTTTAACTGCATTGTCTAAGCGGGTAAACAGCACTTTGGAAAATTTTTCTAACGCCGCATTTTGAATCTTTTGCTGGTTACGAAGATGCCCAACCCTTTTTTCTACGTTTCTGATAAAAGTTCGATACTTTAATGAAAGAGTTTTTTTATTTATGCGGAGGTTCTCAATAATGGTATTGCAACCGTCCATTCTGGCCTGCTTATTTTTTATATTTTTCAACTTGTCTCTTATCCCGATAAGTCTTTGAGATTCCAGATTTATTTGCTTTCGCTTTCCATCCAATATGTCCATACAATCCTTAAACTGGTCAAGCTCGTCTTTAATCCGTTGTATTTCCGATTCTATAAACCAGTCCTCTGTAGATATAATCTGGTATAATTGCTGGTCGCTGATAGTCGACAAATCAAGCTGATCATGCAGATTGATAGTCTGAATCCTTCTGGGTTTATAGTAGCCCTCTGTAAAGAGAAAGGCCTCTCCCGGTTTTAGACGGGCGATGTCCTGCATCTCAACTTCATCAAAGAGCATGCATTTACCCAATTCTTCACGGTCATCTTTTGCAACCTGGAGAAATGCAAGTTTGGAGGCGGGAGTCCTAATCGCTCCGGGATCGAGGGCTGACGGGTGCTGGTCACTTAAGATAATTGCTACGCCCAAAGCCCGCAATTCTACCATCATCTGTGATAAAAAATCGGCAAGATGAGTTTTAGGATCGGCTACTTCCTCTGATGCGATAGCTTTTGACGAACCGAAGATATTGTGTGCTTCCTCTATTAAAATAGCAAATCGTAAAGGTCCGTTATATGCAGGTAAGGTTTTTAAAATTTCCCGGATCGCACTAAGTTTGAACAAAGTAAGCAGGCACTTCTGTTCGCTGCAAAATCTATCCAGTTCAACAATGGTAGGTTTCTTAATCAAATCTTCAATGCTTATGCCATTTCTGCAGCCAAACACCTTACCAATTAAACGCTGAGCCAAAACTCCCAACCGAACCTCAATTACCGTCTGCATGTCAGATCGCGTATTGGGTGAATAACCTTTTGAATTCAGAACCTGCTGAACAGCAGTAACCAAATCAGACATAATTGGCGGTTTATCCGGATTAGGAAACTGTTCATAAACTACTTCCAGAGCTTCACCAAGCAGAGCCGGTAGCGATCCGCTTGAAACAGGAAGCACTGCCTTAAAACATGCCAGGATATTTTCAATATGTTCTTCTAATGCAATACCATCCGGAATCCTCAAAGGATTGAAATTTAGAGGACTTGTTTGGTTGCCTACTGTGAAAACTTTAAGGTCTTTGGCTAGTTTTCTTATCGCAGGGTTTTCATGATTTGAAAACTTTTTCAAAGCTCTGTATTCAGTTTTGGCAGACTCAATTACTAAAAATGGAATGCCTTTTTCCCATAGCTGGATTAGCATATTTATGTTGTTGGTATTTTTACCCATGCCCGGAAGCCCCAGTACAGCGCCATGTTTTTTCAGCACATTTACGTGAATGCCCCTTGGGATAGGTTTGCCGCCTGAAGAGAGGCTGTGCTGGTCATAGCCCAGGACAATAAGTTCTTTAGGGTCAATGTATTGAGGGTCGGTATTTTTCCTTATGCAGAATGGCGATGAAAAAGATGCTACCGGCAGGCGAAATACCCCAAGCAGTTCATCAACAGTTGCAAGTTGAGTTAATGGCCTTAAATCTTCATATAAATTAATGCCTTGTTCTTTGGTTGCTGTATCTTCACCAGAATCTGATGCAACGCTTTGGTTCTGGCTATTATTATCTATGACAAGCTTGTATAAGCCCTCCTCAAAGGCGGATTCGGCAAGTACAGAGCCTACCAGTCTGGCAGAGGATTCTTTTTTTGCTGCGATGCTGATCTCAAAATGAAGATGCGGTTTTCGAAGACTTTCATGGAATTTTTTCTGCTGACGGAAAATATCATCTGCAAGCGGATCCTTGCAGCTTAATGGCTTCAAACTATGGGGTACTGCCGAAGCATCAGAAAGTTCATTGTCAGAAAGGTCAAACGCGTCAAAATTACTTTCTGTTTCGTATTCATCATCCCAGCTTCGGTTAACACTTGCCAGTCTGGCAAGGTAGCCGGTATGCGCATAAAGTTGTCTTGAAATATCAATAGGGCTGATTCGGATGCGTATAACGACGGGCTCAGTAATCTTGTCCAGTACCCTGTCAAGCATCAAGTCATCGTTTTTCTCATTAGGCTCAAATGATGCGATCGTGTAATAGTAATCCGGGATTTTTGCATTGAAGAAACTATTGTGCAACGGCTGAATAAAATCTTCCCTGCGTACAATTAAGCAGTTCCATTCCAAACCTTTAGGTTCAAAAAAAGGTTTATCAATTTTTTTGAGTTCATAAAACCTGCTAAGCGTGCTGCCAGTAACAAGATGTTCGATGCTTTTAAGACCTGAAACATCCGCCGCATAAAGTCTTAGGTATAGTTTCAATCTGTTCTGTTGATCGCCTAAACTTGTTGCAGTGTCATAAATAAATAGTATTTCCGCAGAAACACCCGATGGCGGCATATTAGCAATGGTTCGCAATATATGTTCACAGGCCTGCCAACTGGCTTTGCGGACATCTCCACCCGCAACTGCCTGAAACTGAGAAAAATCTGGGTCCGGAATTCCAGATATCCAGAAAGTTGAGCTGTTACAATCCTTAACCACCACAATACTCCTATAAACATAACTCTTTTATTTTTAAGGCATTATACGTCTGCGATCCGTCGTTGATCTCTGCGCATCAGTTTAATGCTCTAAAGAGTATTGGTGGATTAAGGGGTATTTCTTTCAGGAAAAATAATATTTTTGTGAAAAATTTATGGCCCAGACAGCTATGAATTTTGAGATGTGGTTTGCTTGCAATAAATAGTGCCTATCTATTGCCATACATGGCAGAAAGTAAAGCGCCTCCAACCAAAACACCTATAACTAATACTCCTATGCCGGCCGGCGTGGAGAACAACGCTATAGCCCCCAAAATTACAGCTGCAAGTGCTGCAAGCCCAAGAAGAATACCAAACACAATAAATGTTACTTTTGCGTGGTCAAGAAATATAAATGTAAACACCGAAACGAGAATTTCAAATCCGACTTTTAAGGCTCTGCCGATATATGGAAGAACCCATATGATTCCTCTGAAAGGGGCTGCAACTATAAAAGATATAATGCTGTAAATTGTATTAAGCGTAGCTTTGATATTTTCTTTTCGTTTTTGAAAACGCTGTGATTCAGATGTTATTTTATAGGAGAGAAGCCTTGTTTCAAGACATTCTGGGCAAAGGTTAATAGCCTTTTTGCAAGAATTCGATGCTTGTTCAAATAGTTTCTTTGCCAGCAGTTTTTTTGTGGCGCATAAATATTCAATGTATTTGTCCTTGGTTACGTAAATTTCTTTTATAACAGCTTCAATCTCCGGACATGTTCCCCAGACTCCTTTCCCTAATTCAGCTTGTTCAATTGCATTATCAAATTTCGCACTCGCTAAAAATCCTCTGGCTTGATTCAGATACTCCAATGTTTTGTCTTGGAGTTCTTTTATAATTGCGAACAGGCCGTTAGCCTCTTCAGATTCGGGACATTTTAAAAGGGCTGCATTAGTTTCTTCTGTTGCAATGCCAAAGTCCCCTGTATCTTTATATTCTCTGGCTTTGCTTAAATGCAAATTATAACCATCTTGAACTTCTTTTAGGCTGGCTCTTCTTTTGTCGAGACCATCAATGGTTTTCCAAATGCTCTCCGCCTGGTTTAAGACATTTTCAGCGCCGGAAAAATCAGATGACTTAACAAATGAATCTAATTTCTTCAAAACTTCATTGGCTTTTTGTTTTTCGTCTTCAATTAAACTTAAAATCGACCTTGCTTCCACGGAATCTGGACACATCGAAAGTACCAACATTATTTCCTTCTCTGCAACATCTAATTTTTTTCTTGCCTTAGCTTCAAGTGTATTCGTAAAATGCAGGTTATATTTAGCTCGAATATCATTCAACAGTTTTATTTTTCTAACAAGCCCATCTGCGGTTATCCAGATGGTTTTTGCTTTTTCCAGGACATTTTCAGCTTCACCAAACTCGGCATGAGCTACTAATGCCGCTATTTCACCCAGCAGTTTTTCAACTGTGTGTTTTTCAATATCAATCTTATCTGATAATACCTTGGCTTCTGTAGAATCCGGACAAAGTTCAAGAGCTTTATTGATATTATCTGAAGCCTTCGATAAATCCTGTGACTCAACGGCCAACTCCACATCCGTTATAGCGGCGGTATAAAGATCCCGCGTTTCTTTAAATTTACGTTTTAAAGTTTCTATTTTTTTGTTATCGGATTGCAATGTTTCTATGCTGCTTATTGTTTTACTTGCATTTTCAAATTGAGCCCAGCGAATCTGATGATTTAGCTTTTTAATCAAGTCATCTGCTTTTTCAATTATGCCGTTCAGTTCTTTTGACAGTGATTGTGCTTTGAGGCTTTTGGGCGCATCTTTCAGTGCTTTTTTTATCTGATCACAAGCTGAATGAATGAGTTTTTGCTCTGAAAAAGTATATGCCTGGCTATAGGCTTTTTTAAAATCATTCGCCCGCTGACTACACTGCTCAAACATTTCACGGATGTTTTTACGATTTGGAGCAATTTCCATGCATTTTTGCAACAACTTCTCCGCTTCAGAAAACTCTGCTGTATCCATTAATTCTACAGTCTCTTGTGTCTGCAGCGTTAAATTATCGATAGCCTTTTGAAGTTCATTTTTTCTCTCTGAAGCCACTTGATGCCTGGGCGCCAGATGTAATACCTGCTGCCAAAACTTTAATGCTTTTTCCAAATCTCCTGATTCTGTTGATCTTTTTGCTTTTAAAACCAATGAACTTATAGTTTGCTCTTTTTGACGTAGTTCAAAAATTAGTTCCTCGGCACGCTTGGCGTAATCAGCGGCACCCTCTCGAAAGACTGTCTCTAATAGTTTGATTGCCTGAGCCAGGTCTTCGTCTTTGAGTAGTTCAATCTGTTTTTTACGTTCCTCAAGAAGATAATATGCCGCTACGCCTTTTTTAGCGCAGTGCGGGCAGTCCTCCTGGTCGAGACGGACTTGACCATGGCACCAGGGACACAGACGAAATAAGGATTTCGGCAAAGGTTTGGCGCATTTTTCACATTCCAAAAGCTTCGGATCATTATTAATATGATCGCAGGCAGGACATGCTATTTCTGTACTAAGAGAAAACTCTCTTTTTAAATGAATGATATCCCTGATAAGTTCATCTACGTTTAAATACCTGTCGCTTGGCTCTTTTTTTAGACAACGTTCTACAATCCGTCCCCATCTACTCAACTTTCCACTCAATTTTGGCGGCTTATCATGTAAGTGTTTGTCTCTGAGTTCTTCGAAGGTGCCATAGAATGGAGGGCTGCCATCCAATATTTCAAAAAGAACAACACCCAAACTGTATATATCGCTCGAGGCCTTGATATCTTTGGGTCTTCCAACAAATTGTTCGGGTGCCATATACAGGGGTGTGCCCGCAACAATGGGTAATTTCCTGGATTCCGCTAAAAAATTGACTATGCTGTATGATATACCAAAATCAGAAAGCTTGACGATAAAACCATTGCCGCTTCTACAAAGCAGAATATTTTCAGGTTTGATATCCCGATGTATCAAACCGGCCTGATGAATAGTCCTGACAGCCAGGCAAGTTTGTTCAAATAGGTCTGGTCCTTCAGAGAGGAGTTTGTTCTCGTTATCCTTGTTTTCTTCAAGCCAGTTTTTTAAGCTGCCGCCATCGGCATACTCCATACTAAGCAAAATCAGCGACAGCCCTTCGTGTTCACATCGGTGTATGTCGTAGGTTTTGATAATGTGGGTGAAATCATATATAGGATTTCTGAGTAAAAGTTCCTGGCGAAGCTGGTAAAACGCCTTTTCTGTTTGATCTGGCCTAACGGCCACAATCTTTATGGCAACTTCAATGTCCAATTCCAAATCTAAAGCGTGATATACAATTGTGTTACCTTCATCAAGCTTTCTGATGATACGATATCTTTCTGTAAGCTGCTGACCCGGTACGAAGTTCAAATCAAGTATTGCCTTGTTTGGCCCAGACAAAAAAGGCGAATCGTTTGACGCATCTTGATTGGGTGTATCGTTATTTATGTGGTTTTCTTTTATCACGGATTTTAGCTGCTTTACGAACGTATCATCCCTTAGTTTTTCTTCAACTTTACTGCAGCACTTTCGACAATCCTTAAGATGCTCTTGAAAGTTTTTTTCCTCTTGTTGGTTCAAGTTGCCAAGGATGTAAGATTTTATTTTGTTAGATTCCGGACAGGTCATTTATGAATGTTCTTTCAAAAAATTCTTTTCCCATTTACTTTTAAGTCCTCGCATCCACTTTAGTACACGACCGTTAGCGATAAACACTGCGTTTTTGGAGATAACCATTTGGGCTGCCACTTGATCAGCAGTCATGTCCTTAATGGTATAAAGTTCAAATACCTTAAAAGTTCTGGCTGAGAACTTTTCCCGGGCTTTTTCAATACAATCCCTCAAAATAAGGTGATGCCATTCGATATTCCATGTATGTTTCACAGCCTTACTGTCCTCAATCGTATCCAGGAAACAGGTTCCAGTCTGATTGTCGGCAATCAATTGCTCGCGAGGGAGCTTCTTTTTCATATTCAAAATTATCTTGTAAGCGATACCAAAAAGCCAATTGCGCAATCGGCCATCTTCTTTACGGTACTTGCCTGCTCGAAGAGCCTTAAGAAATGTCTGTAGTGTTTCCTGTGCAGCATCTTCGGAAAGATGACTGGATAGTCCGCGTTTTCTGGCAAAACTTTTCAGCATGTTTCCAAAGTTATTGCAGAAATGTTTCCACGCATCCTCTTTCGATGCTTTAAGATCCTCCAATAGTTTAGTTGAAGTCACCCAATCCATTTGCATAACCCTTTAGAACCAATACGGTAATGATAATATAAAATGGATGAAATATCAACTATAACTAAGGAAACAACGATAATTCCGAAGGTAACTCGGTTGGGTCTTTAAAGAGGAGTTGTTTTATGCATTTATTCCATAGAAACAGGTAAAAAAGTGTCCCCGATAATTTTACATATATCATAACGCTAAACAGAAGTTTTGCCCTTTATAGAATTTTATTAAAAAGTGAAACTATGAGGAAATGGCTAACGCTATATTTAGAGGGAAATATGGGTACCGGTTAAAAAGAAAAATCATATTATGTTTGAACTAAAGAAAAGAGATTTTGATGTTCTCAAGACCATAGCGGAATACAAAATTCTTGTTTCGAGTCAGATTACGACGCTTTTGGACAGGAATAAGCAGTCCATTAGAAGAAAATTGGCACTGCTTGAAAAATGTGGCCATCTATCGACACGATCCCAGTGTCTGGGGCATCGGCGGGGTCGGCCTGACAGGCTGTACAGTATCACAAAACAGGGCATTGATGCGTTAAAGCTGCAAGGCATTCTTCCTAAAGATGCCCCGTATGAAAAAATATCAGCTGAAAATATGTCAAATATCGATCATCAGATGATGATGAACTGGTTCTGGATGCATCTCAACTGCCTCAAGAGAATTCTTAGCAGAATTGAGATTAAGTTTCTTTCCTGTAATTCGCCTTTTCTGCCTGAAACCAAGTCCGGCCATTGCTTCATAACGGATTTTGTGATCGATGCTGCCGGCAAACGAATGTTTACGCCAGATGGTGTATTCATAATAACTGATACCGTGAAAAATAAAAGCCTGTTATTTTTTCTTGAGGCAGACTGCGGCAGCGAAACCTTGGCAAGTCCGGAAAGACATATAAAGGATGTCAGGCAAAAAATTGTAAATTATGACTCCTACTTTGACAATCTGGGCTACAAACGGTATGAAGAATTGTGGAACTGCAAACTAAATGGTTTTAGACTCCTGTTTGTCACCAACGCATTTTCGAGATTGAAAAACCTGTGCAGGCTTGTTCGTGATATGCCGCCTTCTGATTATATATGGCTTGCTCATAGCCAGAGTATATTTAAAGGGGGTGTATCCGGTAAAATTTGGATTCGTGGAGGCAATACAGAATCATCGCCCCAATCTATCATAGGTTCGCTTGCCTGTGAAACACCTCTTGCAGAATTTCGCCAACTAAAAGTATCTTAATTCAAAAAGATACCGCAATTTATTACGAAAAAAGCCGTTTAAATTTGGATAAAACGTTAAAAAAGTTCCTTAAATACGGGCTCATATTCACAAAAAAGTACTCTAAATAAAAAAGCTATTGCGTATAACTTCTTTAACACCATCAGGTTAAGTGCGGCATCCTAAATCAACTAATAATAAAATAAATGAAAATACAATATACTGGCAGGACGTATACGGCAACAAAGGCAATTTTGAAACATTTTATTGGGCTTTTAAATGATTAACCTGGCCACATAAAATTACTTAACTGTCTTGACATTTCTATAGCAAAGTTACCTGTAAAGCCCACGTCTTCGATAAGCTGATCTGGGATGATAAGTTTTTTCAAGTCTTTTATACAATCGTTTCTGCCAGCCATCATGGTCAATATCCCGTCTGGCCATAAGCACTGCGGGGATCTGATTGTCCTGATAAATATTTTTCTTTCGCCGGTAGATGGCGCTGTTGGATTCTACAATATAATCAATGGCCAGCCCGTTATATGTCGGTAGAAAAAAATCTGCATATTCAATACATCGTTTACCATTTTCAATAACTAAAGTTGGCTGTTTGTAAAAAAATGGAATTCCGTAACCTTTCAGCATATCGGCTATTGATTTATCGACTCTGGATTTATAAGGATAAGTGTTATCTTCCGTTTTTTTTGCGTGCGGCTCTGCCTGTTTTATAAATATCATCTTTTTGCTTACCGTTTTTCCCATTTCTACCGTGCACACCCACAAGGAGATTGGGAGAGTATATAAATTTATTTTTCTTTCCTGCAGAGATCTAAAAACATTTCTGCATAAAATAGCATCATATCTATATGACTTTCCGCACCTTTCAGGGCATTTTTAAAATCATCCTGATACGCTGCTGACGGTTTTTCTTTAATGACATTTATTAAAGCTCCTTCAAGCAGTTCCAACTCACGGGTAAATCTGGCATAAGAGTCATTAAGAGAAGAAAAAGTGCCTCTAAGGCTGTGTTCTTTGTTTATATGCTGCTCAATTATTTTAAGGGCGGCTTTATAGTCCCCCGTATTGAACTCTTTTTCAACATCTTTTAATGTCTTGTGAAATAGACTCATTTTTCAATTACCTTCTCGAAGCTGTTTGGAAACTATTGTTGAAGTATTTAACCTTTTCCTTTTTAAAAACTAATAAAATGAAAAACGACTGCTATTTAACTGGTAGCATAGAAAACATAAATCCCTTTTTGATGACAGGAAGAGAGCTTTAAGTTTAAATGCTCTCGTGGGCAACAATAGTCCTTTATTCATATATTTGCATAGGCAGGTTTACAGAGATGCCAGCTTCTGCCAGATAAATGAGATATTTCAAAGCGTCTCTTCCTTATCGAAGAGCCGCTTTTTTATTTTATGGTTCAAATTGTAAAGGAGTTGCTGCCTGAAAAAGCAAGAGGTTAAACCAAAATGAAAAACGAATTAATTGTGCCGAATGTGGCGGAAGTAATTATTCCATCGAGTAAGCTAAATACAGTTCAGCAAAAGCAATACAAGGAATATGGCTTTAAAGTGCTGGATCGGATAAAGGGGCAGATAAGTGATATACAGGCTAAAGAGATGGATGACTTTAGAAAAGAGAATAAAGAAAAAATAGTGGAGAAAATCTTGGGGCAAAATCCAAAGATAGCTAAGACAGTTATGGAACTTGATGAAAGAAGAACTGAGATAGATGAATTGCAGAAAAAGAGAACAAAAGATATTGATGAGACTGATAAGCAAATCAAGGAATTACAAAACAGACGGAATAAAGTGATAGCAGGTTATAACGATAAGATTAGCTCCGCTTTTAGTTCTTTTGAGAATCTGAAAGAAAAACTGATTGAATCTGATATGGAGGGAGTTGACAACTCGGCCTTGTCGGATGTGGAGTTGAAGTACAAAGGTTATGGCGATGAAGATTTGAACACAGTTTTGAATGCAGAAAGAAGGATTGAAGCAAAAGATGTATTAGATAACGATTACATCGAAAACGAGCTGTCGGAAGACTACAATAACAAAGAAAAAGAAGTAGCAAGAATAACACAAGCGGTAGAGGAGATGCGAGAAACTTTGGAAGAAGTCATGCTTTTTGATGAGAGCAAATTAAAGCCGCTTTTCGAAAAGATACTGGACACAAAGCAGAAAGTCAAAGCAAAATACAATGCAGTTTTTTTGAGCTAAAGCAGGATGATTGAAAATGAATCTGACTGAATTCATAGAAAAAAATGACATCAAGTGTGTTGATAGTGCTGTTGATTTTGAGCACAGCCCTGAATTTTACAAAATGAAACAATTCGAGCAGAAATGTTATCGCATTAATGATATCCCCTGCCTTATTCCAGAGACCTATGAAGTCAGAACATTCGATGTCCGGCTTATAGGCGAAGTTAAAGAAAAATGGGATAATCAGCAAAAGAAAACAAAACGGCAGTTCTTCATCAACCGCTCTTTCCGGTATCCGGGGCTTTATGATGATTTTAACTCAATTGAGGATGCAGTTGATGCAGGCAAGACGATTGATGAGGCGGTCGAGTTCTTGCAGGAAGAGATTGAAAGGTCCTTATTTTTCAGGCGATATGACCTGATAGATAATGGCAGGTATTGGCTTAATCGCAATCTTCAAAGATGTTTAATTGATGAAGGTAAGGTTTTAGTGCTGGATTGAATGTTGATATGGAATTCAATCCAGTTACTACCGAAAATTTTATATAGGTGTTATACATTAGATATAACAAGTTATACAAATAATTAACTACGGGAGGCGAATAAAATGTTTATGTGCAAAACAAAAAAATGGGGCAATTCAATAGGTCTGCTGATACCGAGGCAGGAAGCCGTCAAGATGAATCTGCAAGAAAACCGGGAAGTAGTCGTTGACATAGTTGAAAAGGAAAACCCCTTTAAGGAATTATTTGGCTTTGGCATACGGAAAAAGATAACCAAGCAGGAATTCTTGGATACACGAAAGCTTTTGGAACCCAAAAGGCTCTAAGGTGAAATGCTTAGATACGTATGCTCTGGTGGAAATCAATAATGGGAATCCTAAATTTACCTGCCTGCTCAATGAAGAACTGGTAATTACAGATATCACTATGGCGGAATTTTATGCTGTCATGTATAGGACATATGACCTGCGGACAGCAGATTATTGGCACAAGAAATTAAGCTTTTTCTGCAAGCCGGTTCCAAGAGACATATTGCTAAAGGCATCAAAGTTCAGGGTTGATAACAGCAGGCAGAATTTCTCATTTTTCGATTGCGTCGGTTATATATACGCCATGGAGAATAATATGAAGTTCGTTACCGGAGACAAGGAATTCCGGCTTAGAAAAGATGTCGAGTTTATCAAGTAAATGGCGGAAATTCTAATTATTTGGCAGATAAAGAAGTAATTATAAAGCCTGAAACGAGTTGTGTGTCTGATACTTGAGCGAACTGCCGGCAGGACAGCTTATCAAATATCTTTAAAAACATTGTTCAGCTTATCAAGCACATCCTGCATATCAAATGATTTCTGCTCATCCAGAGTCAGCACAGGAAATAGTTCGTCTTTGGCTCTTGCTTTCATTCCATCAACTTCTGCTTGGCTTCTGCCTAAGTTTGTCCTGTATCTGCTCATATCAGGGGAAAAGCCATCTTCCTCAAGCTTCTTTTTGAAAACTCCAAGAAGTTCCTTATCCTTAAAATCAAATCCTTTTTTTAACAGGAAACCGAGGTCGTAAAAATCCCTGCCTGCAATAACTTTTCTTGTTGCTGCTGCCCTTAGTTTCTCGGCTACAAGCTCATTTAACGCAAGGCAATTGACGCTGCCTGTCTTAAAAAGAGGCTCTTTTGTAAAGGGATGCATAAATCTATGGGTGATTTTTTTTGCAACTGTGGCAAGTATGGGATTAGCCCTCATGCCTATTTCAAGCTTAATGGACTCTTTTCTGTCTAAGACAATTGATTCATAATCCAGATAATAGATGTATTGCGTTGATTCCCTGTGGCCGCCGCTCTCCAGATTCTCAATGCTCATGTCAAAATCTTTGAGGAAAGATTTTAAGGATTCTTTTATTGGCTTGATGGCATTTCTTCTTGTTGTCCTGGTTGCATTTCCACTTGGCAGCCTTAGAGCCTATCCTAATAACCCCTGAATGGCCGATATAATCAGAGGCAACGATGCCTTTGAAAGGATTCAGGGATGAAAAAACGAAAAACAAAAAACAGATACAGGATTTCAGACGAATTATGGGAAAAGATCGAGCCATTGATGCCCAAGCATCAGAACACTCATCGTTTTGGTGGCGGCAAACCCAGAGTGCCGGATCGAAAGGTGATGGACGGGATTCTTTTCGTATTGCGAACCGGTTGTCAATGGAATGCCTTAAATGAAACTGGCATTTGCTCAAGCAGCACAGCCCATTCGCGGTTTCAAGAGTGGACAAAAGCCGGAGTTTTTCTAAAGCTCTGGAAAACGGCTCTGAAAGATTATGATGAACTGAAAGGGATTGACTGGTCATGGCAATCGATGGATGGTGCCATGACAAAAGCCCCGCTTGGCGGGGGAAAAAACCGGCCCAAATCCTACGGACAGGGCTAAAAAAGGCGTTAAACGCAGTTTGCTTACCGAAGGTTCCGGTGTGCCTGTTGGCCTGGCGATTGATGGTGCTAATCGACATGATTGCAAAATGACGAAAGCAACTATAAAAAGTATTCCGGTAAAACGACCAAAGCCGACTAAAAGGAAAAAACAGGGCATGTGTCTTGATAAAGGTTATGATTCTGGTGAGGTACGAGACTTGGTGAAAGCGTTTGGCTATACCGCTCATATTCGTTCGCGTGGCGAAGAGGCACAAGCAATTAAGCATGAGGCTGGTTTCAAAGCTCGCCGTTGGGTTGTCGAGCGAACACATAGCTGGATGAACCGCTTTCGCCGCGTATTGACGCGATGGGAAAAGAAGCCTGAAAATTATTTGGCTCTGCTTCATTTTGTCTGTGCCATAATTACGTTTCGTTGTTCAGAGTTATTCGGATAGGCTTTAAATGCTTTTTCTGCTTTTTAATAGTACCACCTTTAAAAGCGATGGCCTCTTCAATCCTTTTTGTTCTTTTGTCAATAAATTCTCTATGGCTCTTGAAAATTTTTGCTTTTATTATTATATCGTGATTTGTCATATCGATTACCTTATTAAATCATTAAATCGGAGAGACCCATATCTATTCCTACATTTCCCACCCGCCGTGCCAGCGTACCGTTGCGGCAGGTATTAAACGCTTGGCTACGCAACCAAGCCTTTCAATCTCACAATTATACCAAGCTCTTACTCGAATTGCCTTGTATTTTTTCAATACTTCCTATCCGCCGTCTCAAACAAAGTTATCCGTGTAAATCAGTGTTAATCCGTGTCTTAAAAAAATAAAAATCCCATCGGCGTAGCCGATTCCGCTCCCTTTGTGCCTTTTTTACAAAACTTGTTAAAAACCACTCAAAACTGATAAAAACTCAACGATTTTTGACAAAAACCGTTCAAATGTGAGCAAAAACTTATCAAAATTTGAAGAAATTTAACAAAATTTGCAATTTACTTGCGCGTTTGGCCGAAAACTTATGCGAATTGCCTGACATTTCCTTACTTCCCTGCCTCCTTACTTCTTTGCTTCCTTTTTCTGACATCTGAAGTCTGACATCTATCAAAGTAGTTTGTCATCCTCATTATGCGGTTCGTCGTCGTCAATTTTCCACTTGTCGCTTTCGTCAATATCGTTGATTTCGCGCTCCATATATTTGAAAAGTTTATCCTGAAGCGGAGCCATCTTTTCCTGCATTTGCTGCATTCTGCTGTATGTAACTAACAGCATATCAAGCCTAATAAGCTGCCATTTGGCTATGCACTCGGCCTCTTTGACGTTGACAAACGGGTCACACTTGAAAACCCGGCGGTTATCCGGCCCCATTTCGCAAAATTCACAATCTTTACATTGTATCATTACTGCACCTGAAAAATTTTAATCAACTCTGCTATTGCAAAAACTTATGTTATCATATATCATACTGGTTTGAAAGTTTTTAAAACAGAAGAAATATAATCGGGTATTGGAGTTTGTTAATGGCTAAATCGAGACGCAGACGCAAAATCGGCAGTAAAAAACGGCATAATCGCTGGAAAATAAGGCATCGCAAGGCTTAATGTCCGCAATAGGCCGGAGCGTATGTACTGCCCTCGCTCTCGAATTATGGACATCTTAATTCCAGATAAATAAGTTGATTTCCTGGCAGCGAAAGGGATATTTTGGGTATTCCTTCCGCTGCCGGTTATTTTTTAACGCAAATAACATATTTTATCCCCCTTTTTTCACTCACGCTGCCCGATTTGGCACAGCCGTCATTTTTTTGTTATATTTTACAGTATTAGAGGTCTATGGCGGTCTCTAAACGCTGCGAAAACCAGAGCATAGAGCAGCCGGGACAGGTGCAAAAACTACATTTTGCTGCTTTTGAATAATGTTTTATAAAGGACGTTAAATGGTTTGTTGAGTTTTTTAAGGTTGTGTGGGGGCTTGAAATGAGTGCCAAAGTTAAAAACTCGGCTTATACCCTGATTGAGCTTCTGACGGTTTTATTTATAATTAGTCTCATATTGTCAATTCTTTTGCCCGCGGTGAGATTAGCTCGCCAGCAGGCACAGAACATCTCCTGCAAATCAAATCTGAAACAGAATTTTTATACCCTCTCGGCCTATTCATCAGACAACAACGGCTGCTGGCCCAAAACCGACTACCCGTGCCATACAAATCAGTTTTATCGGATAAGTTCTCCTGCCACTCACGGACCGATTTATTATTTGTGGCTGGCTGGCTATCTCAAAACACCGGAAACGTGGTATTGCCCTTCCGGCATTGATAAATTCGAGGATAACTGGCAAAGCAAAAATGGAAAATTAGAGCCTGATGAAAAATCGGCGTTCAGCGGCTATCAGTACCGAATGTTTTTCGCGTGTAATTGGCCGAGCAGATTAAGCGCGTCAGCGATGAGACTTCAAAAGCCCGTAGATTTCGGCGTATTAAAGCCTTATAACCACCGCAATCTGGCGGTATGGGTCGATGCGTTCGGCTGTGAAAAGCCCGGCAGAAAAGCAAACCACAATCTAACAAAACGATGGAATGTTCTGTTCAATGATTCAGCCGTTGTATCGAGAAAGGATAATGACAGCATTATGCCGACGCTGGATTTAACATTTATTCAGGCAGGCGACTGGCGTGTGCCTTTGCCGAATGGCCGAAGCGATGATTGCCACAACGTCGCGTTTGTATGGCACTTTTTTGATAACGGAAGCTGGACATTTAACGGCAAGAATCCGGTTCGGAAATAACCCGTGATGAACTCAACCTAACGGGGCGCGATGTATCCCGTTTCCCCTTTTTTAACTTTTTTGACGCTTATTTTCAGGAGTGAAATCGTTTGTTGGGTTATGCCGGCCTTGCCGCTGCGGCGAATGGGGGCGAGCCAT
>Ga0209417_1003183_pt1 | contig 22713 bp, 17 predicted proteins | sample RifGroF2_FD_184002 | JGI IMG/M metagenome (GOLD analysis project Ga0209417, IMG submission 184002) | Groundwater microbial communities from Rifle, Colorado, USA - Groundwater F2 (SPAdes) (version 2) | ecosystem: Environmental > Aquatic > Deep subsurface > Groundwater | place: Rifle, Colorado... | reverse complement strand
ATCGGCTCATATTCGGATTTATGCCGCGAGTAAGTTCTCAAGAATTACGAAGCATCGTTGCAAGGAGAAAGATTTCACAGCAAAGCCTGTTTGAATTGATTGCGTAACGATTTTTTGTTCTTGGACTGGTTTCATTTTGTAAAACTTTGCCATCTGCATGATCTTGTGGCCTGTCAAAATCGAATTGAATCTTCAAATCGTAAAGATATTTATCGACGGTTTCTTCATCCGACCATCCGAATGGTCGAAGAGGAGTATTTGCCGGGGATCGCGCCTGCTAATCATTTTAATCTATAAACTCCTTATGGTTAAATAGATACAATACAGAAACACGAGAAAAAGCCAACCCCTACAACTAATAGATATTAGAATTTATTGAGCTTGTCGCACCAGAATGACTTTTGGCGGCATCATCGAAAGACCGCATCTACAAATAATTTTAACTTTAATGCTTGAAGGATAATTCTCTGCGTGTACTTTACGAACTCCGGCGAAGAAGCATGTTTTTTTAGAAATTAACTTCAGTAAAGAAAGGCGTAAATTCAAATGGGTAAAGAGTTCAATGTTGCCATTGCAGGCGCCACCGGTGCTGTTGGAATCGAAATGATCGAAACTCTGGAAAAAAGAAATTTTCCTGTGAAAAATCTTCGTCTACTGGCGTCGGAAAGGTCCGTAGGGAAAAAACTTAAATTCAAAGATACGGAAATAACAGTGGAGGAGCTGAAGGCGGACTCCTTTAAGAATATAGACTTCGCTCTCTTTAGCGCTGGAGCGTCCCGCTCGAAGGAATTCGCGAAAAACGCCGTCGATGCCGGCGCGGTCATGATAGACAATTCCAGTGCGTTCAGGATGGATGACGACGTGCCGCTCGTAGTTCCCGAAGTCAATCCGGAAGACGCGAAAAAGCACAAGGGAATAATAGCAAACCCGAACTGCACAACAATTATAATGGTCGTAGCGGTATATCCGCTCCATAAGGCAAAGGGACTCGTCCGTCTTGTCGCATCGACTTATCAGGCAACCAGCGGGGCTGGCGCAAAGGCGATGGAAGAAATGATGGTGCAGACACGCCAGGTACAGGACGGCAAACCAATCAATCCGATTCATTTCGCACACAGAATAGCCTTCAACCTTATCCCTCATATAGATGTATTTCAGGACAACGGCTACACAAAAGAAGAAATGAAGATGCTCTATGAAGGCCGCAAAATAATGCACCATCCGAACCTGAAAGTTTCCTGCACATGCGTCAGAGTACCCGTAATGAGAGCGCATTCGGAATCGCTGAACCTTGAGTTCAAAGAGGAAATAACACCGGAAGAGGCGAGAAAAATCCTTGCCGCCGCGCCGGGAATAGAAGTAAGGGACAATACGGCGGAAAAGTACTACCCGATGCCGATAGACGCGACCGGCCAGTACAATGTGCTTGCGGGCAGAATACGCCAGGACTCTTCACGCGACGACAAACGCGGACTCGATATATTCATCAGCGGCGACCAGCTGCTCAAGGGTGCGGCGCTCAATGCCGTTCAGATAGCCGAGCTTTTAACAAAATAGTATTCCGTAATAGTGGAGGACTGAATTGAAGATAAAAGTCTTCCCCAGACCAAAGAGGTCCGGTGCGCTCAATGGCGTGCTGGGCCTTTCTATTTCCGCGGGCAGTAGTACATTGTCTTTAAACTGCCTAGCCGCATCGGCACTGCTCATGAAATCCGAATGCGGCAAGGAAAAAGTATCCCATCTTGTCCTGAGCGGGCCTGACATGCTTAATATCAGCGGGCTTGATCAGCTTTCATCATTTCTGGCAAAAGAAGACTCGTTATTAAAGATTCACGCCCCGAAGCTTTTCCTCGGCTGGATACATGCCCTCATGATGGAAACTGATTACAATTCAAAGAAGTTAAAAGAGCTTGACTTTGAATCCTTTGACGCCTTTTCAGCATGTGAAATCATGATGGATAAAGACTTTTCCGTTGAATACCTGAGCCCGTCGGCCTTCGCGTCGTATGCATTCCGCATCTCCTTCAAAGCGAGCGGAGGACCTGAGATATTTTTCTGTGAACTTTCCAATCCCGAGGCAGAAGTCCCCGACGAGTTCCATGGCGCAGCAAACATGATTATCAACCTTGCCGCCTGGCAGACAAAAGAATCGCCGCCTTTTCACGAAAAGCTCGTCTCGAAGCTTCACGAGGCCCGGGTCGGAACGGCACTGCTCCCGCATCCCGAAGGAATAATGCTTTCTCTTCCGGAAACAGACCCCGCCTTCAGGGAATTCAAAAAAAACAGCTTCGATCTCAAGATAAAAAAAGACACGCTCGTGAAGGTTTTCCACGAGCAGGAATTCAAAACCTACAGAGATTCCATTTTCCCGGTACTGCTGGAAGACCAAAAGGGAGAAGGCGGCGTGGTACTCGGGCTCGGTAAGGGAACAGTACTTCAGCACGACAGAAAAATGGTACCGTCATCAGTAATAATAACATCAAGCTCATACTCAAAAATATTCTGCTGTTCCGACCTTATAGCGCGCCCGTCATCAAACGCCTTCGAGGTAATCTGCGGAAAAACAATGGGAAATGCTCTTAAGTATTTTGCGCGTGCCTGCCCTGTAAAAACAAGGGAGGCCCTCATATCCGAATCCGACGAAAAGAGAACGACAACGCATGAGTTGCTTTCATCACTGGAAGTTTTGATGATTCCCTACCCCGGCAATCCAGACGCTTTTCTGGCACGGATAAAAGACACTGTTTCCGGCGAGTACCTTATTTACACGGAAAATCCCGATAATTTCGAGTTTCTGGCTGTGAACCTGAAAGGGATTTATACTCTTGTGGCGGCATTCGAGTCATGTCACGGAATGGAAAAGGACATATATATGGGGAGGTTAAAGGAGCTTCAAAACCAATATTCGGTAGAGCGTCTTGTCATTCTCTTCCCAGGAGAAACGCTAATGTTCAGCAACGAAGAAGGACATATATAAAATGGTAAAAGTCAATGAAGTAATAAAAGGTATAGAGGAAATGTCCGGACATCCGCTTAATCAGGAGGAAGGACTGTTTCATGGTTCCGGAGATGCGGAGGTCAGCGGGGTGACCGTCTGCTGGATGTCTTCACCGGATGCCATAGAGGATGCCGGAAAAAGAGGGGATGAACTTATAATCGCTCATGAGTCACTTTACTTTCCATATGACTTAGGCAATTCCAGAAAAAACAGCCCTGACTGGCCGGATTGGAAAACAAATAAACTCCGGCGCGAACTCCTCGAAGAATATGGAATCAATCTTGTCCGCATACACAGCTCGTCAGACAAATTCAATATTCTTGACGATTTTGCAGTAAAGCTGGGACTCGGGAACGCCGTTTCGGATAAATATCCGGTAAAGATATACGCGGTTCCTGAAATAGCACTGGACGAGATGCTGAAGCACGTCAGAACAACGATGAACATGAAAGGTCTACGCTATACCGCCCCAAACGGGCTTAGGCAAAAGATACGGCGCATAGGACTCCCGTGGGGAGGAATGGGTCTTTTCGTAAATGTCTCTTATCAGGAGAAACTTATAAAGATGGGCGTCGACCTGCTTATCGCCGCTTCTCCGCGGAATGCGGAATTCCCATGATAGAAACGAGTCATGAGCTCAGCGAGAATCCGGGTCTGGAAAACTACACAAAAGCGCTCGCGAGGAAAATGCCCGGACTAAGGTTCACATTCTTTGAAAATAAGCAGATTTGGGAAAGTTTCCCATAAAGCCACACATCACCGGATTCGGAATAAATTCTAATTGAAATTTTCTGAATCGCGAATATTTTAAGAGTTAAAATCTCAACAAGGGCCACTATGGCAAAAATAATAATTTTGACGCTGGCGTTCACGATACTAGCCTCCGGATGCAGTTTCATTAATTCAATGGATCCGGAGACAAAGGCCGCAAATGCAAAAAAAGCAGAAGAAGGGAAGACCCCCGCAGAAAAAGCCGCAATAGAAAAGGCAAGGATAGAGAAGGAAAAGAAGACAGAAGCGGAAAAGAAAAAGGCCGAATCACGGTCAAGCCTTTCCTATGATTTGAATGATGCGGAAAACAGAGAGGTCGACAGTTACTTCGAAAATCAGAAAAAAGCTCAGGAAAAGGCCCATAAGAGCGTTTTTGGATTCGGTCTTTAACAGTTTTTGGTTCAAATAATACAATGCTTAAACCATAAAAACGGAGAGTCAGAATGGGATTTCTGGACAACAAATATCTTCTCAGGAGCGAAACAGCGCTGGCCTTGTACAATGCCATAGGCAAGCTTCCGATAGTCGATCCGCACAACCACGCAAACGTAAAAGAACTGGCGGAAAATAAGAAATATTCAGACCCATGGCAGCTTTTCGCGGCAACAGACCACTATGTGTGGGAAGTCTTGAGAAAGAGAGACGTGCCTGAGGAGTATATCACCGGCAATGCCGATCCTGAAGAAAAATGGATAAAAATGGCAGCCGTTTTTCCGGAAATAGCCGGAAATCCTGTCTATGAATGGATACATCTCGATTTAAAAAGATACCTCGGGATCAATACCATACTCGCCCCCGCCACGGGAAAGGAAATATGGGAACAGGCTCAGGCTGTACTCGCTATAAAAAGTAAAAGGCCCCAGGAACTCCTGAAAGAAATAAATATTGAGGTGATGTGTTCAACGGATGATCCGGTTGATCTGCTTGAAGATCACGACAAGCTCAACAAGGCAATGGATAAAACCATTGTGAGACCGACATGGCGGCCGGATAAAGCTGTCAACATCAAATCGGAAAACTGGAAGAGCTATATGGATAAGCTCGCGAAACGCTTCAACATGGAGTTCAATTCGATAAAAGACCTGACTGCCGCCCTGAAAATGTCTCACGACTATTTCGCGAAAAGAAACTGCGTTGCAAGCGATCACGCGGTAGTCGCTCCCCTCTCCGCGGACGCTGACATAAAAAATGCAGATGCGGCATTCAAGAGCGCGATGAACGGCAAGGCATTGACGGAGACCGAAGCATCCTGCTATATGAACTACATCTTCGGCGAAATAGCGGAACTCGACTCACAGAAAGACTGGGTCTTCCAACTCCACATAGGTGCGGTAAGGGATGTAAGAGACTCCATATACAAGACCCTCGGGCCGGACGCGGGCGGAGATGTCTCAGACCACTATATCGACATACTCAGTCCTTTAAAAAAGTTCCTGAACCGTTTTGACAACAGATTGAAGACGGTGCTTTACTGCCTTGAGCCCGGTCATCAGGCTACTCTTGCCACGATATCAAGGGCCTTTGGATCGAAGGTGCGGCTGGGCTCGGCCTGGTGGCTCTGCGACCATCCCATAGGTATGAAACGGCAACTTGAATATATTGGAGCGGTCGACCTTTTCTCAAATTTCGCGGGAATGGTATCGGACTCCAGAAAACTGCTCTCATACGGATCAAGGTTCGAAATGTTCAGAAGGGTTCTTTCAGACGTAATTGGAGAGATGGTCGAATTGGGTCAGATGCCCTATGCGCCCGCGGAGGAACTGGCGAAGAAAATGGCCTATTACGGCCCCAAGGAATTCTTCAACTTATAGAATCAAATTCAGAACAAGTCTTTTAATGAGGCCAGTATTTCCTTATCGGTCATTGAAAGAAGTTTTTTGAAGAATGGGTGTTCTACACCCCACAGGTTGCGGGCTGATTCGATGATTGACGACCTGTTCCAATACCTGGAGGGGTTCTCGCGGGCAAGATCCAGTGTTTTCATGAAAAACAGGGCAGCCTTTTCCTCATGTGATTTTTCCTGAAAAATTTTCTCGCTGTCAAGCGATTCAAGTATCTCTCTTATAAGAAAGGGGTTCTTCAAAAGGCCGCGCCCCGCGGCAAGTCCGGCGCAGCCCGTGGCGGCAATGGTCGACGACGCATCGGCGACACTGAATATATCGCCGCTTGCGATGAGCGGAATTTCTCCAAAAAATTTTACTGCGCGGTAAGTGCGCTTGAGTCCGTCCGGGACATCTTCATATTCTTCGGCAACGGTCCGAAAATGAAATATCACGTACGCCGGGGCTACCTCAAGAAGTGCGTCAAGGATCAGCGGCGTCTCTGATATTGATGAGAATCCTGACCGGATTTTCACGCTGACTGGCAGCCCCCCTGCCCCGTCCTTTACGGCCGTTATGATTTCCTTCATCAGTGGAATTTTTTTCAACAACGCCCCGCCGGAATTGTTCTTCAGCACGGTCTTGCTCGGGCACGCCAAATTGATATTTATCCCCTTTACTCCTAGTGATGCAAGCTCCTTCGCTGTCCCTGCCATAAATGATGGATCATTGCCCATAATTTGAACTGTGAGCGGAAGCCCTGATTCCGTAAAGCGGCGTATTTTTCCCTTAAGCGATTTAATTCCCGGGACGGCATTGGATATTCTGATAAAAGGACTTATCCAGCAGTCGGTCAGCTTAAGTTCAATCATTGTGCGGCAGAACAGATCTGTCATGACGCCTTCCATCGGAGAAGGAACTATGCGACACGGCAAAAGCTCACGTCCCCGCTCATCCACGAGCGGTTTAAGATAATCTTCCTTATTCATGGGGAACAGCTGCGAGTTCCCTGGCGAAATCGGAAAGGGAATTGTCACGTGCGCCCATGACGACGACAGTATCCCCTGCCCCTGATGATCTGAGGAGCTCCGCGGCATGATTCCTTGATTCGGCGCAAAGATATTTCTTAGTTCCCTTTGACGCGAAATCTTCAATAACATCCGCGCTTGTCGGCTTGAATGACGATGTGCCTCCGGCGTAGAAAACGGGTAGCATTATAAAGCGGTCTTTTTCCGTGAGGTTCTCTTCCAGCGCCTTGAAGAGTTCATCCCGCATAAATCCGAGCGGGCCGTAGCCGTGCGGCTGGAACAGGATATTAAGCCCGCCCTGAGTTATCTCCCTCGCCGCGGTCAGGCACGAAACTATTTTTTCGACATTGTGAGCGTAATCGTCGAAAACCTTCGCGCCTGACGGCATTTTTCCCGCAAAGTCAAAACGCCTCCAGACCCCCTTGAATTCCTGAAGTTTTTCAACGGCCTTTCCGACGGGGTAGCCCATGAGGTCCATCAATGCCGCGATTGCGGCGGCATTTGCGGCGGTATGCCTGCCGGGGGCCGGAAGATTTATCCTGAATTTCCCGTTAAGCAATGCCTCTATTTTTCCATTGACCGTCTTGTAGTCAGAGTAATTCCAATCCGCGTTTCCGCCTTCATTCTGTGAAAAGGTTTTTATCTTAAGCTTTCCTGTGATATTCTTGTCGAGTTTTTCGAGAACGTCCCTTTCCACCACGGCACCGACGCGGACATTTGAAAGGAATTTATTGAAAACGTCCACGAGTTCCTCTTTGGAATAGTGGTCGGTCCCGATATTCAGAATCATGGCATAGTCGGAACTGTAGGCGGTAAGACTCTTATCGCTTTCATCGGCCTCGAAAACGAAGTATCCGCCGAAGCCATTCCGGTAGTTCCCAGCGCAGTCGGAACTTACAAAACGGTTGACAAGCCCGCCTGTCAGGAAAGAGGGATCGCTCCCGGCACGGAAAAGCGACTCGGCGGCCCATGCGCTCACGGTGGTTTTGCCGCAGCTTCCGGTAACAGCTATAAGGCTTTGTTTTTCCCCTTGAAGCATCGCGGAAGCGAGTGCGGAGGCGCGGTGGACTTTGGTAACAGCCGCGCCAGCTGCGAAGTCGGGATTATCATTTTCAATTGCGGTCGAGTAGATGATAAAGTCAGGCTTTACGCTTTTTATGAATGAGCCGTCCTGCTCGAAAAGCTTTATGCCCTGCCTTCTCAACGAGTCAAAAATGCGTTTATTTTCGGGGTTATTCAAGGCTCTGTCGCTCCCGCTCACTTCGGAGCCCGACGCTCTCAGCATCTGAGCGAGTCCGCTCATCCCGATTCCGCCGATACCGGCGAGATGGAAAGACGTCCCTTCTCCTGTTCTGAAATCGTTTTTAGTATCATAGTTCTGCATATTTCCGCCTGGGTTAAATCTAAACAGCACAGTCGCAAACTATAATATAATTTATCATTTTTGCAATTGGACGATACAGGGGTGTTGGATTTTGGCGATAGAAAGGTTATCTTATCGGGCTATCGTTGGTTTTTTACAATAAACAAAAAAGGATACGGATAAGATGAATGAATTTCTTATAAATCATATTCAGCTGGCGGCGCAATATGCTCATGTATGGGGATTCTTTTTGATATTCTTCTTTATGGCGGTGGAAAGTTCGTTCATTCCATTTCCGAGTGAGGTTGTCATGATTCCGGCGGGCTTTCTCGCCGTGAGAGGCGAACTCACATTCGCCATGCCGTGGATTGATCTTGTCCTCGCCATCGGCGTCGGACTTGCCGGCTCAATGGTCGGTGCGTACGTCAACTATTTTCTGGCGCTTTTTCTGGGACGCCCCTTCCTCCACAAGTACGGCAAATATTTTTTCCTTTCGCCTCACGTGCTTGACCGGTCGGAAGAGATATTCAGGGAATACGGAGATATTACGACATTCGTCTGCCGCCTAATCCCCGCAATCCGCCAGCTTATCTCAATTCCGGCGGGAATCGCAAAAATGAACTTCGTCCGCTTTTCCTTTTTTACGGCGCTTGGCGCGGTAATATGGACAGCCATTCTTGCTTTTATCGGTTTTTATCTGGGCAGCCTTTCAAAAGACATGACCTACGCGGACCTTGTCCACAAGGGAATGTCCATGATCCAGAAAAACTACATATGGATTTTTCTGGGACTTGCCATTCTCGCTGGAGGATACATATTTCTACACAAGGCGATAATGAGATCGCGTTCTCCAAAAGCGTACGCCAAGGTAAAAAGTTAAGTCTGAATCCGTATGAAAGCAGGGTCCGTCAATGAAAATCGTAAGTTACAAGAACAAAAACTTTGAATCGCAACTTGAGAAATTGTATAACCGCCAGGCCGTTCCACTTCATGTCGAAAACGAAGTAAAAAAAATACTTGAGGACGTGAAAGAAAACGGCAACAGCGCTATAAAAAAATATGCTTTAAAATTCGATAACTGTAAATTTGCCAGGTCATCCGAATTTCTCGTCCGTGAAGAGGAAATACTTGAGTCCGAAAAGCTCATATCAGGGCAATGCAAGAAGTCGATAAAAAAGGCCCTTGAAAATATCACTGTTTTCGCGGAAAACAGGATACCGCAGCCGTGGACATACTCACCGCGTCCCGGCGTTATAACGGGAGAACGTTTCGAGCCTCTGGAACGGGTCGGTGTCTATATTCCGGGAGGAACGGCACCGCTGGTCTCGACAGTTATCCATACCGCGGGAATAGCGAAGGCCGCCGGGGTAAGAGAGATAGTGGCAGTCACTCCGCCCGGCAAAGACGGAAAAATACATCCGGCAGTGCTTTTTGCGATGAAAGAGGCGGGGGTTACGGAACTATACAAGATTGGCGGCGTATACGCCATAGGCGCATTGGCCTATGGGACAAAGACCATAAGGAAGGTCGAGAAAATAGTCGGCCCCGGCAATGCATATGTGACAGCCGCGAAAAAGCTGGTTTTCGGAGAAGTCGCGATAGATATGATAGCGGGGCCTTCTGAAATAATGATAATAGCCGATTCAAAGGCGGAACCAGCATTTATAGCAGCCGACATGCTGTCACAGGCTGAACACGGTTCAGGACTCGAGCAGGCGGTATTGGTGACGGATTCCATAGACCTTATAGAAAACGTAACGAAAGAACTGGAGTCGCAGGCTGTGAGCCTCTCCAGAAACGCCATGGTTAAAAAAGTCCTCAGCGACGGAGTATTCTTTATCCATGTCAGCGACATGAGCGAAGCGCCGGAAATAGCCAGCCGGTACGCGCCGGAGCATCTGGAAATCATGTGTGAGCACCCTGGAAATACCGCAAAAAAAGTAAGGGCGGCAGGCGCGATATTCATCGGACAGTGGACACCGGAACCGGTCGGCGACTTTGTCGCGGGGCCGAGCCATGTGCTGCCGACCGGGGGATCTTCCAAATATTTCAGTGGACTGACCGTGGAAAGTTTTTTCAGAAGGATGAGCATAATAAATTATCAAAAGGCCGCGCTCCAGAGCGAGCTGGCCAACATTCTCTGCTTTGCCGAAATGGAAGGCCTGGACGCGCACGGCAGGAGCGCATCAATAAGAATCAAGGGTAAACCGAAGTCATAATTGCTAATGAAAATGGGATAAAGTCATGTCGTACTTCAGACCTGAAATAGATGAAATGGAAGGATATGTTCCGGGCGAACAGCCTAAGGGAATGACCTTTATAAAGCTAAATACCAATGAAAATCCCTACCCTCCCTCGCCCGAAGTAGAAAAGCTTCTGAAAAGTTGCGATTTTGCGAGACTGAGGCTTTACCCCGATCCATTATGTACGGAATTAAGGGAAGCGGCGGCGGAATTGTACGGGGTCCGTGGAGAAAATATAATCATCGGCAACGGCTCGGACGATATACTTACGATTGCGATAAGGTCATTCACTTCAGATAAAAAGCCGCTTGGCTGTATGACTCCAACCTATTCACTCTATAAAGTTCTGGCCCGTATCCAGGGAGCGGAATGCAAGGAGGTCAAACTCAACGGCGACTTCTCACTGCCCGAAAATCTGCTGGAACAGGCTAGCGGAACAGGGCTTTTCATATTTGCCAGACCCAATGCGCCGACAGGAAACTCATTTCCAATAGAGTTGATTGAAAAATTCTGCGCCGGATTTGATGGAGCCGTTATGATAGACGAGGCCTATGCTGATTTCGCAAGGGAGAACTGCCTCGGACTCGTCGGCAAATACCCGAATGTCATAATATGCAGAACCCTGTCGAAAAGCTATTCACTGGCGGGCGCAAGGCTCGGACTGGCGGTGGCGTCGCCGGAGATCATAGCGGGGATGATGAAGGTGAAAGACTCTTACAACGTAAATATGCTCACTCAGAAAATAGCTGCGGCCGCGATACGCGACCAGGCTTACTTTACAGAAATTACAGGAAAAATCAAAAAAACGAGAAAAAGACTTAATGAGGAATTGAGAAAGCTTTCCTTTGCGGCAACAGAGTCGGAAACAAACTTTCTATTCGTCTCACCGCCTGACGGGGATGGCGAAAAATACTATGAATATCTGAGAAAAAGCCTTATTCTCGTTCGTTATTTTCCTGGGGATATGACGGGACACTGCGTGAGAATAACGGTCGGTACAGATGACGAGACCGATAAGCTGCTTGAACTGACGTCAAAATATGTCAGGAGCGCATGATGACAGTAGCGAAAAACGGATTATTCATCACGTTTGAGGGGCCTGAAGGAGCCGGCAAATCCACGCAGATTGAGTTGCTCCGTGAATATTTTGAAAAGCGAGGGAAGGACTGCGTGGTCGCCCGCGAACCGGGCGGGACAGAAATCGGGGAGAAACTGAGAGATATCCTCAAGCACCACAAGGGCGAAGAACCGCTTTACGCGGAGGCAGAGCTTCTGCTTTTCGAGGCAAGCAGGGCGCAGCTCGTCAGAAACCTCATAATACCATCGCTGAAGAACGACTGCGTGGTCATCTGTGACCGTTTCTACGATTCGACCGCGGCATATCAGGGCTACGCCAGAAAAATGGATTTGGACTTTATAAACGAATTGAACTCTTTCGCCTCGTGCGGGCGCAGTCCGGACATTACAATACTGCTTGACCTGCCCGTTGAAGAGGGATTCCGAAGAACGAAGACACGCCAGGAGACACTTCTCAAGGATGACCGGATCGAGTCTGAAGCACTGGATTTTCACAGAGCCGTGAGAGACGGCTTTCTTGACATAGCATCGCGTGAACCCGAAAGGATCAAAATCGTTTCGGCACTCGGAGAAGCTTCAGAAATACATAAAAAGATCATTGAGGAAATAGACAATGCTGTTTGAACGCTTTGAAAAAGAATTCCCAATCCAGATGGCGTGTCTTAAAAATGCTAGAAAGAACGGAAGGCTGTCACACGCCTATATACTACATAGTGACGACCCCGAGCTGAGAAGGGACTTTCCGACCGTTGCCGCGCAGATAGCCATATGCCCTTTCCCCACGGAGGACGGCTCACCCTGCGGAGAATGCAAGGGATGCCGCTCGCTTGAAAATGGGACTTACCCTGAATTCTTCACACTTGAGCCAGCTTCGAAATCCAGGATAATACCAGTGGGAGAAACGAGCAACCCAGAAGAAGATACCCTCCGCTGGTTCGAGGGGCTTTTTTATTTAACCAGCGCGACGAGCGAGGGTAAAAAAGTGGGAGTTATTTATGATGCCGACAGGATGCAGCCTGCCGCACAAAACGCCTTTCTGAAAACGCTTGAGGAGCCTCCGTCCAGCACTTTTTTCATTCTAACGACAGGGCACCCGTCGGAGCTCCTGCCGACAACGCTGTCACGATGCCAAATGATTTCGCTTATAAGCAACCGCTGTTCGTACTCATTCCCGTGGTCTGAGACTCTTTTCAAAACGCTGAAAGCCCTTCAGTTTGATTCGGAAGAGAGCCTGGCAAAAGGCGAAGACTGCGCCTTGGCAATCATTGAGATATTTTCTGCCCTGGGTGATGAAGCATCGGACGCTGTAGCCGCGAAATGGGAAAAGCGTCTTGAACACGCGAAAGATGAACTTGAGGCAGCTGGACGCAAACGGATTGAAAAACGCATGGATGCCGAAGGCGGCGCAGAATATCTCAAGCGGAGGACCTGCTTTTTAAGCGCGCTGCACTGCTGGTTTTCGCAGATTTATCAGTTGAGTTGCGGGGCGGCTCCTGAGGAATTGTCCAATCCTGAGCTTTTCGCGGGCCTGGAGCTGCCGCAGAAAATAGATGAAGAAAGGGCATTGAACGACCTGGCGGCTGCGGAAAAATTTCTGTACGACCTCAACTTCTACGTAGATGAATCGCTTGCCGTCAGAAGTTTCTGTCTTAATATTGTTCTTGGCAACCAAGTAACGCTCCCTGCGCGAATCTGAACTAAAGACTGCGACGGCGGAAAAAAGCTGTGCTTTTTCAGGAGAAAGAATTCGAAAATTAAAAATCCTCTGCTATATTTGCATCTTGGTCGTTTGATACCATAAACAACGATATTCTCAGAGGAACAACATGTTGCAATGTGCTGTGATATTGTCCGGTCTCATGCCGTCGGCGGGAATGACGGCGGGTATTGCTGTAATCATAGTATTTTATCTTGCGAGCGGTTTCGCGGCGGCAACCTTTTCCGAAATGAAACACCGTAGTCGGCTGGTTCATTTCGCAGGCGGACTTCTGTTGCCGTTAGTCTATCCGGCCTTTGTTTATTTCTTCCTGCCCAAACTCCCGGAACCCGTGGACGAATCGGCTAAATTCTTTGATGAAAAAGGCCAACAGATACTTACCGAAGCTCAGAAGCTGACAAAGAAGTTTGTGGAAAAAACGGGAGGGGAATACATACCCAAGCTCCCTGTAAAAAAAGAAGATGAAGAGGTAAAAACGACAGGGGTAAAGAGTGAGCCTGAAACGGACGAAATAGTGTTCGATCACAAGTACATAAATTCACTTGCGACGGACTCGGACGGGAATCATCTCGGCCCGTACATTGTAGGGCTCAACGATGGCCGCTACATCGAAGCCGTGAGGCTTCTGGATGCTTATGCCGATGTTTTTGAGCTGGAAATATGCGGCCCCGATGAAAAAATGAAAAAGATACGCCTGCCATACAATAAAATATCAAGCTGCGAACTGAAGTCGGAATGGATGGATGGAACAGGAAACGCGGTTTGACTAACATCACATACATTATCTGAGGACCAATGAAAGAAGAGAAAACATTTGACCCCGTAAGCAATCGGTCGAATTTCCCCCAAATGGAAAGGGAAACCCTGAAATACTGGGAAGAAAACCGAATATTCGAGAAATCCGTGGAACAACGCGAGGGCGCAAGCGAATTTGTGTTCTATGACGGTCCTCCCTTCGCAACAGGGCTCCCGCATTACGGACACCTTCTGGCGGGAACAATCAAGGACGTTGTTCCGAGGTACCAGACAATGAGGGGGAAAAAGGCCGGGCGCGTATTTGGCTGGGATTGTCACGGACTGCCCGTTGAATACGAAATGGAAAAAGAACTCAATAACCATTTTAAAAAAGAAATAGAGGACTACGGCATCGGAAAATTCAACGAGGCCTGCCGCGGGATAGTGCTCCGTTATACAAAAGAGTGGGAAAATGTAGTAAGGCGCATGGGGCGCTGGGTCGATTTTGAAAATGGTTACCGGACAATGGACCTCACCTATATGGAATCGATATGGTGGGTCTTCAAGCAGCTATGGGACAGCGGACTCATATATGAGGGGTACAAGATTCTGCCTTACTGCCCTAGATGCTCGACGCCACTCTCCAATTTCGAGGCCAATCAGGGCTATATGGAGGTTATTGATCCCGCGATAACAATCAGGTTCCAGAGCGCGGACACGCCTGACGAGTTCTTCCTCGCATGGACGACCACGCCATGGACTCTTCCTTCGAACCTTGCCCTCGCGGCAGGGCCCGACATCGATTATGTAAAGGTCAAGGACGGCGATTCATATTATATTCTCGCGGCGGCCAGACTTGACGAATACTACAAGAAGGAAAAACCCGAGATAGTGTCTCGCTTTAAAGGCAAAGAGCTTGAAGGGCGCAAATATCTGCCGCTCTTTCCATATTTCAGCGACTTTGCCGAAAAAGGCGCGTTCAGAGTGATAAACGCCGATTTCGTAAGCACCGGAGACGGAACGGGTATCGTCCACATGGCCCCCGGATTCGGCGAAGACGACGCGGAAGCCGCAAAAAAGTATAACATCCCCGATGTCTGCCCGATCGATGAGGAATGCAAATTCACAAAAGATGTCCCGGACTATCAGGGCCGTTACGTTAAAGACTGCGACAAGGACATAATCCAGCGGCTCAAGGAAGAGAAAAAACTCATACACCGCGGGACTATCGCGCATAACTATCCGCATTGCTGGCGCGACGATTCCCCACTTATCTACAAGGCGGTATCGACATGGTTTGTGAGGATCGACCTCATAAAAGAAAAAATGCTCGCCGCCAATTCACAGATAAACTGGGTGCCCGACCATCTGAAGGACGGTCGTTTCGGCAAATGGCTCGAAAACGCCCGCGACTGGGCAGTCAGCCGTAACCGCTACTGGGGCTGCCCTCTGCCGATATGGCGCAACAAAGAAACCGGCGAAGCCGTATGCGTCGGCTCGGTGGCTGAGCTTGAAAAGCTTTCCGGCAAAAAGATAGACGATATACACAAGCACTTTGTTGACGATATCGAAATCGCATCGCCAGCCGGCAATGCCTCTCTCAAAAGAGTTCCCGAAGTACTCGACTGCTGGTTTGAAAGCGGCTCAATGCCTTACGCACAACAGCATTATCCATTTGAGAACAAGGAACACTTTGAGGCGAATTTTCCGGCAGACTTTATTGCAGAGGGTCTTGACCAGACACGCGGATGGTTTTATACGCTCGTAGTATTGGGCGCCGCGCTCTTTGATAAGCCGGCATTCAGAAACGTTGTCGTAAACGGGCTTGTACTGGCGGAAGACGGACAGAAAATGTCCAAGCGCAAGAAAAATTATCCTGACCCGATGGCAGTCATCGATAGTTACGGAGCGGACGCTCTCAGGCTTTTCATGCTCGGCTCCCAGGTTGTCAGAGGCGAAGACCTCAAATTCTCCGAGGATGGGGTAAAGGACGTTCTTCGCAAGGTGATTCTCCCGATATGGAACTCCTACAGCTTCTTCGTAACTTACGCTAATGTGGACCAGTGGCAACCCGAACAAGGAGAAGCGAAGGGGCCGGAAAATCCATCCAACCCGCTTGACCGCTGGATACTTTCCTCGCTCTCGCAAATGATTGAGGAAATTCGTCTGGAGATGGACGGTTACCATCTTCAGAAAGCGGCGAACCGGTTTGAAAAATTCGTAGATGACCTCACCAACTGGTACATAAGGCGCAGTCGCAGAAGGTTCTGGAAGAGCCAGAACGATAACGACAAGAGCGAGGCATATCAGACGCTTCACTATGTTCTGATCTCGTTCGCAAAAACAGCGGCGCCCTTCATTCCTTTCATCACCGAGATTATATATAAAAATCTCAGAACGTCCGCCATGCCAGATTCCGTACACCTCTGCGATTACCCGGAACCTGAATTGAAACGGCGCGATGTTCGACTGGAGCGGCAGATGGAATATACAATGACAGCCGTTTCACTCGGCCGTTATCTCCGGACTCAGCATTCTCTAAAAGTTCGCCAGCCGCTCAAGAAGGCGGTAATAGTCGTGCACAACGATAAAATTCGTTCAATGCTTTCAGAAACTGCAGACATAATCGCCGAAGAGCTGAACGTAAAGTCGGTTGAACTCCAATCAGATGAATCAAGCCTCGTAAACCGGAGCGTCAAGGCCAACTTCAAAAAGCTCGGCCCGAAGCTCGGGAACGAAATGAAGGAGGCTTCCAATAAAATAGCAGCTCTTTCAAATAAAGACGTATCGGACATCCTTTCGGGGAAGAGTGTACCGCTTACGCTAAGTTCAGGAACTGTTCTGGATATCGTAGAGGAAGACCTGATAGTCCAGCGTCAGGAAAAAGACGGGATGACCGTGGCGACGGAAAAGGTTATAACGGTCGCCTTGGATACGAATATTGACAGAATCCTAGAAGAAGAAGGTTTTGCACGCGAATTTGTAAGCCGCATCCAGAATATGCGAAAAGATCAAGACTTTGATGTTACGGACAGGATAAAGATATCATGTTCGATTGGCGGAAACTTCCGTGGCGCAGTTTCTAATTTCAAAGACTACATATGCAATGAAACGCTTTGCCTGGAACTCTCCGAAAGCATGGAAGGCGTGAAAGACCCGACAGTGTGCGATATCAACGGCGTGGAGTGTCTCATTACCATAGAAAAGTCAACAAATAAATAATATAAAGATTGAGGAATTCTCATGGCCAAGTTCATTACAAAAAAAGGCGGCGGCAAAAACCTCTCGTTCGGCAAGGCGAAACCCGTAAAAAAACAGTCAGCACACGGAGGCCATTCCGCCGCAGAAAGAACACCGCAGGCGGCATCCAGTGCCTTGCAGGAAACACAGCAGATATTGGAAGACCAGATGGTCCAGGAGCAACCGGAGATTTTTTTCCTCAAATGCCAGAACTGCGGTGTTGTCGGAGAAATGGAAGAAGCCATAGAAGAGTTCGAGTGCCCCAACTGCAGAGGAATAATGCGTCCTGTTAATCAGCGCCCACCCGCACCACAGGACTTCACGCAGACTCAGAACACAGAGATAACTCAGCTTATCGACGAGGCCATGATCGAAGAAGCGATTATTGATGAGAGTGATGACAACACACCGACCATCGCCATATCCAAAGAACAGATCAGCGAATACAAAAAAAATATCAAAATTGCAAAACCGGTGGACGTCGGAATGTTCTCCAGCGGCTCGACATCCGTTAGCCTCCAGCTTCCAACCAAAAGCGCCTCAGCGCCTATAGACGCCGGAAAAATAAGGGCGCAGCAGGAGCTTGAGAGCAAGGTAAGAAAGGAATCCGAAGTTGCCGAACGGAAAAAGATCGAGGAATCCATCATTAATCGCCAGATGGATGAACATAAAAGACTCGAAGAAAAAAAACGTTTTGAGGACCAGACGCGCAGGGAAGAGGAACTTATAAGAAATTTCAGGGAAGAGGAAGAGCGCAAGCGACTCGAAGAAGAAAAGTCCAAACGTTCGTCCATGGACGGCGAGCGTTCTGCACGCCTGGCAGACCAAGCAGAAAAGCTCCGCCAGGAAAAGGAAGAATTTGAAAAACAGAAAGCCCTCTATGAAAGAAACCGAATTGAACAGGAAGCATATCTGAGAGTAAAAAAAGAGCAGGAAGAACTCGAAAAACAGAACACCCTGCGTTCAGTCAGAGAAAATGAAGAAAAAATTAAAAAAGAAAAAGAAGAACTCGAAAAACAGAAAAAAGACATTGAGCTCGCATCAAGACGCTTCAAGGAAGAACAGGAGCTAATGAAGCTCCGCATGGAAAAAGAAGAACTCGAAAAACAGAAAAAAGAGCTCGAAAGTGAAGAAAACGCACGTAAGGAAAAAGAAGAAGAGAACAGCCGGATAAAAACAGAATGGCTTAAAATAGAAGAACAGAAAAAAGCGCTTAATGACGATAAACAGAAAATCGAGACCGATAAAAAGGCGCTCAATGACGATAAACAGAAAATCGAGACCGATAAAAAGGCGCTTAATGACGATAAACAGAAAATCGAGACCGATAAAAAAGCGATGGAAGATGCCAGGAAAAAGATAGAAGAGGAAAAGAAAACACTGGAAGAAAAGAAGAAGCTCATTGAAGAAGAAAAGAAGAAGGTAGAGGAGGACAAGAAAAAAATCGAATCAACCTCCAAAGCCGAAACAATAGTCAAGCCGTCCTCCGAAGAGAAAAGGGAAACAGTGGACAAGAAGGACAATGACAAGAAGGACGATGACAAGAAGGACGATGACAAGAAGGACGATGACAAGAAGGACGATGACAAGAAGGACGATGACAAGAAGGACGATGACAAGAAGGACAATGACAAGAAGGACGATGACAAGAAGGATAAAAAAGCAACAAAAAAAACAGGTCTTCCCGGCAAATATGGTAAAGGTACCCCCGGACAGCGTCCCGGAAACGGCATAAAGAAAAAAGACTCCTCAAACGGGTCTGCCGCTACCCTGACAGGCATTGCCCCCAAAGATATTCCTGATTTTCTGACACAGACAAATATAATGAGGCTCCAGGTGGCAAAGAAGAAAAAGATAATGATTATAATCGCTATTGGCGTGGTTCTCATTATCGCCGGAATTTATGTCGCCGTGATAGCGGGAAATAAGTTTTTGAACAAAAAAAAATCATCCCGCCGTGTGCCCACTCACACAAATATGGGTCCCGCAAAATCCGCGGTGCCAGAGGTAAAACGCCCTTCCTTTTCGGCTCCGACCACCCCCGAACCAGTCGTGCAACCGCCACAGGAAGAACCGTCACAAGAAAAACTGGCAGCAGGCGAAAAAGACACAGCAGCGGCAGCACCAACCGTGGAGCTTTCAGAGTCTTCCGACAAAGCGTATAAGGCTCTGGGAAAGAAATTGAGAAAGAACCCGGCTTCTATCAGTGAAATAAATGATGATATCAGTCTACTGGAGGAATTCATAGAGAAATACAAAGACAACGAAAATGATCCTTACATAGAAAAGGCGAAGAGAAAGATACAGGCGCTTAATGCGTCAAAAGACCTCTTTTAAGAGAAGCAGGAGTAATAATGAGGATACTTTCAGGCATACAACCCTCGGGGTTGCCGCATATTGGCAACTATTTCGGAATGATGAAGCCAGCAGTGGCTCTTCAGGAAAAAGGAGAGGTATTTCTTTTTATAGCCGACTATCATTCGCTGACAACATCACCATCCCCGGAAGACCTTAAAAAGTATATTCAGGAGGTGGCGGTAGATTTTCTGGCATGCGGCCTTGACCCGAAGAACACCGTTTTCTTCAGACAATCGGACGTCCCGCAGGTCACCGAACTTACCTGGATATTGAACTGCGTCACATCAGTCGGGCTCCTTGAACGGGCACACAGTTACAAAGATAAAGTGGCCAAGGGATTCGTGCCTAACAACGGACTCTTCTCATATCCAGTACTCATGGCTGCGGATATATTGATCTACAGATCCAATATCGTCCCTGTCGGCAAGGATCAGAAACAGCATTTGGAAATAACGAGAGACATCGCGCAGCGCTTCAACAGCACCTATGGGGAGATATTTGTCGTTCCGGATGAGCAGATAACCGAAAATGTGGCGGTAATTCCGGGAATTGATGGACAAAAAATGTCAAAAAGCTACAACAATACCATTCCGATATTCGGAAAGGAAAAAGACATAAAAAGCCGAATAATGTCAATAGTTACCGACTCAAAAGGTCTGAACGACCCGAAAGATCCCGATAAATGTAACGTATTTGCACTGTATTCGCTTTTTGCGGACAGCCACCATCAGAAAAAGATGAGAGAAAACTATCACAAAGGCGGTTATGGCTACGGTCATGCCAAGAAAGAGCTATTCGAGCTTTCCTGGGAATATTTTGGTCCCTTGCGCAGGCGCCGAGAGGAACTACAGAACGACTTGGGCTATGTTCAAGAAATTATTCGTGAAGGCGGAGAAAAGGCAAGAGCAGTCGCAGAACTTACCATGTGTGACGTGCGCAAGGCCGTAGGTATTCGCTGAGATGGAACGATTTCTGATATACTTTTTCCCGGCCCTTATGGATATGGCGTTCGGGACGATTTTCTTTCTGTGTCCGATGCGGCTCGCCGAAAGCGGTGCACGGGCGACCCTTGTCAGCGGTATAATAATAGCGTGGGCCATTCCGTATATAATTTCCAACCAGCTGATAGGCCGTTTCATAAACGCCAGGAATGCCGTCAAGATGCTGCTGGGATCATCATTCGCAATCGCCGTGATTTCGATTTGTTTCATTCTGGTGCCTGGGCCTATGATACAGTATCTGTGGGTAATACTTTCAGGGATAGCCGGGGCTTTTTTCTTCGCGCCGTTCCAGACGTTCATGAAGGAGTTTGAAACCGGTTCATCAGGATTAGTGCGTTCTACAGGACTTTACACGTTTGCATGGAGTTTCGGACTTGCGTGCGGGCCTTTTGTGTCGGGGCCGGTCTGGGAAAATTACGGATGGAAGTACTGTCACGCGCTTAATATAATAATAGGATTTCTCTGCCTCTTCGGTATTTACTTTCTTTCAAAAATGAGAAAAACGAGGCGGGCACTGCACGATGAGACATCCGCATCCGTTCAAAAGGAATCCGTGAATTACTCAGGAATGCCGGATCTTGCGTGGCTCGGCTGGATTGGCTCGGGGGCGGGCTGTGTAGTCATTGCGATAATAAGGGGTGTTTTCCCAAAAACGGCCACGGAGTATGGTGTTGCCGTTTCGGGCAGCGGTCTTGCGCTTGCTCTTTTAAGTTTTTCGCAGGCATTCACGGGACTTTTCCTATGTTTCAGCAAAAAATGGATGTACCGGCCCCTTCCGGTTGGAGCGTTCGGTGTCTGTGGCATAGTGTCATCAATTCTTTTCGGATTTGGCTCCGGCACATTTTCCTATTGCGTGGCTGCTGTACTGTTCGGGATATACTCGGGCGGTTTCTTCTTTTATCTGGTGTTTCATTCGCTGGTGCACCCGAGCAAAAGCGCACGTTACATCGCGGTAAACGAGATGGTTGTCGGGATTGGCGGGACTGCGGGACCGTTTCTCGGAGGGGTACTTTCGGACAATGTAGGCCTGGGAATGCCTTACTACTTTTCGGCGGCACTGATAAGCGTGGCTGTCGTTGTGCAGATTATTGCTCATTTGCAAAAGGATGAAAGAAAAACACTTCACAGTGTTTAATTTATCTAAACTTGAGCTACATTAACTGACTATATTTTTCACAATACAGACAGGTCTTTAGAAATTCTTATGGAAACAGCTTGCAAGATACCGACAGTCGCCATAGTTGGACGCCCGAATGTGGGAAAGTCCTCACTTTTTAACGCGATAGCGGGAAGACGTATTTCGATAGTGCATGAAGAATGCGGTGTTACCCGAGACAGAATAGTCGCGCCCGTAAAATACTCCGGCCGACGTTTTCAAATCGTAGACACTGGAGGACTGGGCCTTTTTCACGACAATCAGAATGCGTCCGCTCCTTGGGATGCTGAGATACGCGAACAGCTCGAAGCAGCATTGATAGACGCTGATATCATAGTCCTAGTAGTGGAAGCGCAATCGGGACTGCTGCCGCTTGACTCGACAATCGCAAAGAAGCTTCATGAATCGGGTAAGGAAGTCATTTTAGCAGTAAACAAAGTCGACAATCCAGCTCTTGAAAAGAATGCTGTTGAGTTTTCGGTACTTGGCTTCGGCGAACTTTATCCTGTATCCTGCACGCACAGGCATGGTATCGGAAATCTCATGGACAGGATTATCGCCAGCATAACAAAATCATCAGGCGATATTGATGACGGTGAACCGTTTTCAATCGCGGTCATCGGAAGGCCGAATGTGGGGAAGTCTTCAATCGTAAACCGGCTGCTCGGCGAAAAAAGAGTAATCGTAAGCGATGTAGCGGGAACTACCCGCGACTCCATCGATATTCCATTCAGCCTTGAATTCCGCAATGAGAAAATCCCGGCGATACTTATTGATACGGCAGGTCTCAGAAAAAGGGCCAAAGTAAATTCTGCGGTGGAAATATTCAGCGTCATGCGCGCGGAAGACTCAATAAAAAAGGCACGGCTAGTGCTTTTCGTCGTCGAAGCCAGGCCGGATGGGCTTACTGCCCAGGATAGACATATCGCAAGAATGATAGTTGACAGTGGGAAGGCTTGCGTCGTAGTTGCGAACAAGTGGGACGTCTGCGGAAGTTTCAAGCAGAAGGATATTCTTGACGAGGTTTACTACACACTGCCGCTTATGACCTATGCGCCCGTTGTATTCACCTGCGCATTAAGCGGATACAATTTTGGAAAACTGCTTGACTCCATCGCCGAGGTTATGGGACAGATGGACGTTCATATCACAACATCGGTATTGAACAAGGTCATCTCCGATGCCGTTCAGTCGAACGCGCCGCCC
>Ga0209417_1003182_pt1 | contig 22715 bp, 16 predicted proteins | sample RifGroF2_FD_184002 | JGI IMG/M metagenome (GOLD analysis project Ga0209417, IMG submission 184002) | Groundwater microbial communities from Rifle, Colorado, USA - Groundwater F2 (SPAdes) (version 2) | ecosystem: Environmental > Aquatic > Deep subsurface > Groundwater | place: Rifle, Colorado... | reverse complement strand
ATTTTATATATGTTCAGTTATATGAAATCAAATAAGTTATTGAACACTGAGCCGATTGAACGGGAAATCTTAAGTAATTCTGCAGGAGACAAAACATGAAAATGATCAGCCTTTTGATACTAGCCTGCACTATATTCTTCTTCTCATCCTGCGAAAGACCAAAGAGCTTCGAGATGAAGGACGGATTGATCTATCAGACCGGAGCATCTGTACCTTATACAGGCAAGATCGAGTCATTTTACACTGACGGAAAGAAGAACTTCGTTAAAAATTACTCAGGCGGTAAGCTTAACGGAACTACTACACATTGGTTCGAAAACGGGCAGAAACGAATAGAATTGAATTATAAGAATAACATCCTGGATGGCGATTGCGCCGAATGGTACGAAAATGGACAAAATAAAGATGAATATACCATGCTTGAAGGAAACTATACCGAACGTAGGTTAGAATGGTATCAAAGCGGAAAAAGACTTGAAGAAAGTTATTATTCGCTGAAAAAGAAAAACGGTGAAAATGTTTTATGGTATGAAAACGGCAATATAAAATCCCGAAAGATATATTCTTTCGGAAAAGAGCTTTACTCAAATAACTATGATATACATGGTAATACATATAGCGGATTTCAATGGGGTTTTGACAACGATGATATTGAGCCTGAAAAGGAACCAGTTATTGAAAAAATCAATATTAACACTGAAATTAACGGAATATTTTCAAAAAGCATTATTGAAATAACCCTTTACAATCCGCATGATACTGACAGCCTCGAAATAGATTTTGATTTCTTTGCAAATGAAAATACGATTATTAAAAATTTATGGCTGGACATAGATAATAAATATAAGTTAGATGAAACATTCATTAAAGCAACCGGTAGAAATATTTATAATAGAATTGTTTATAATATCACTGAAAGGCTTGATCCTGCTTTACTGGAAAGTTACCACGAAACTGGACGGTTCAGATTGAGAGTATTTCCATTTTTGGCTAAACAATATCGGAAAGTAAAGATGGAAGTCTATTCAACGCTTGAACTTAAAAACGGATTATACGGCTGGAAGTTCATTCCTGTAAAACCTGCAGACAACAAAGATATTCCAGTTGATATTGATATAAAATATACATTACCGTCAGGCAGTATTCTGATGGATAAAAATTATAATGCACAAACACTATATCAAAGTAAAAAGGAAATAAAGGACTTAAATTCGGCTGAATACAAGATAAAACTTCCTAATGAAATTAAAACTGTAAATATTTATAACGATAAGCATAATTTATTCTGGTTGCTATCAAAGAGCGATTTAGATAAAAAAGTGAAAATTTCTTTTAGTGATGGTTCGTTCTCAAAAGATTTTGCCTTTTGGGAAATATTGCTTAATACCAAAAATAATAATTTAACAATATTAGAAAAGCGATTTTCAGAATTTGACCAACCAAAAAGTATTGAAAAGTTATTCTTAAGATACTTAATTGAATACCATGATTCAGAAATATTATTTACTTATTCCAGTTACCGTTATGATTTTTATTACAAATTTTTCGATAGATATAAAACTTTTGGGGATCGTGGATTTTACGATAACTTTAGCTGGGAAATCAATGACAGCACATCCGAGTATTACAATTATTACACAGAAAAAATCTTACTGACTTCCAAAAAGAAGAATAATGTTCAAGAAAACATTTACTGCGGTTTTATAGACGAGTTTATTGAATATAGCAATTCACTAAAGAACGATGAGTTTTATCAGGCAGATAAAGGATACCTGACTCGCGAAACAGTAAAATTAGTGCTTGAAAATAACGAAAAAGTGAATAGGATCAGAAAGGAAGAGTTATACAGAGAAAGCAATTCCCGGCGAATAAATAATTCAATGAGAGGTATGTCTGGCGTACCTATAGCAATGGAAGATTCTGAGGCCATGTTTGAACAAGATCAATCGGAATACCTACACGATGATCAGGGTAAAATAGTTTTCAATAAGCCCGCAGAAACTGTTGATCCGCCACCTTTCACAGGTAAAGAAAAAGTGTACGCTGTGACTGATGTAGACCAGTTAGCGAGAGAAATTGATAGCGATTATTTACAACAGAATATAAGAAAGCATTATCCGCTAATCGCAAAACTGAAAGAAATATCAGGCAGTGTTACAGTGAAATTCGACTGCAGCAGTCAAGGCTATCCGACAAGAATGAAAATTGTGAAGGAAGATCCTAAAGGATTGCAATTTGGAGAGGCAGCGATTACAATATTAAAAGAATTCAGATATAAACCCGCTTCTAGATATGGGGAACCAGTAGCTGTATCAATGGAAAAAGATATTAATTTCAGGATCAATAAATCAGCAAACAAATCTGCTGAGAATAAAGACGGAAAATTCATTCAGTACTATGACAGATACTTTTCTGTAGCTAATATTGAAGGTATTGAATTGCCGTTTGAAAAAGGTTTCGAGATCAGCAAAGCAGTCAGAATCAAATATACCTCTAATGAACATTTTGAATTACTATATAACAATCAGGATATTGTCAAGTACTGCCTTGATTTCGATAATATCGCTTTGATAGTTGACGGGAAACATTATTTGATCATGGTGAAATAGCTATGTGGAAATGTAAAACATGCGATAAAGTAAATGATGACAAATTGGAAATTTGCTGGGGTTGCTATACGCCCAAGCGGAATAATTATATTGAGCTTGGTGATACTGATGTTACAGCTTCGTTCGGTGATTTACAAAAGGAAGAAACGAAGAGAAAAGCTCCTGAGCAATTTATAAAGTTATTGTTGATAAATATTCCCATACTTTTATTTCTGTTAACCTGTCTAGGCTTATTAGTATATTTCAATAGCTATATTGAAGATGAGCTCCCATTTATTGTAATATTTTTATCAGTCTCCATTCTTTTCTTTTCATACTTTATATTGCTTTACAATAGAGAAAAAGTATCCTTAACATTAGGTTATATTTTTCACACTATAATTCTCCTAATAAGTATTTGGTTTATAGTAGAAGCTTTAAAGGAGACTTATATTCTTATAGGTTTATATTGCTTCATTTTTAGCATTAAAAGCATATTTATTCTCAATAAAATGAAAAAGAATTTTATAAAATAACTGAAAACTCATTATAATTATTAATATATCAAACAATAATAACATTAAAGCCTATCATATCCCCGCTTCTTTCTTCAGCTTTTCGACATCAAGCTCTTTTATCCATACGGGAAGATTGACCCAGACCTCGTGGTAATTGTAGCCGCCTTCCTGCATTTCTTTTAATGCTTCCTCCTTCGTCCAGCCCTGCACCGCTATGCGGTAGATCGCGCACATTGTTCCTGTCCTGTCGGCTCCGTGCTGGCAGTGAAATAACACTGGCTGTCTTTTCGGGTTTGTGACAATTTGAAGAAATCTGACGGCTTCCTTGAATTCCGGATGCCAGGCTTTCATGTAAATATGCTCGTAAGAAATTCCGGTCGAGCCTATTTCATCTCTGTCCGAATTGAATGATCTTAAGTTTATGACCGTTTCAATTCCGAGCTGTTTTAAATTCTTCATTCCATCTTCTTCAGGCTGGGCGGAACGGTAGAGCTTATCTGTTATTTTGTGAAGATTCGGCACTCCTTCCATTTTGACAGGCTGTGCCCATTTATCCGGTCTTAGTGCAGGCTCCGCTGCATCCCTTGCTCCCGAATCGTAAATGACATTTCCCCAGTTCTTCATTTCTGAAGGCAGGATCACAAGCGGCATTTTATCTTCAGCGGTCAACCATTTTTTATATACAAAAACAGCAAGCTCGCTGCAGTACCATCTCTCTTTGTCGTTTATTCCTACGGTGCCGAGGAAATCATACTGTTTCCCGACTTTATCCAGCGCGTTTTTGACTGCTTCAGCCCTGACGGAAGATGAAACTGCCCATTTTGGTCTGATGAGCACAAGCTGATGCGATTTGTCTATAAAATCAGTCAGGCTTGTTGTATGAATACCCTGCCCTTCTGCTTCAATGATCTGATTGTTCAGGCTGTCGTAAACTACAACATGGCTGAAATCCGTCCAAGTGGCAGTCGTAACTATCTGATCTGATATGTGATATCCGCGCGTGACCAGCCAGTCGCCGTGTTTAGCTTTTTCTTTAATGTTGTCGTAATATGATTTATTTTGGATTGAATGCGTAACAGGGTCAGCTTTCGTTATGAAAGGATCTGAAAACACAGCGAAAACTAAACATAAGATCTGGATCAGAAAATATCTCTTCATTTTAACCTCTATTTTTTAATACTCAAAGCTGCTTCCGCCGATGAATTCCTTAATTATCGAAGTGTTCGAAATGTCCTCGTCAATGATCGGAAGAAAGAACGAAAGAAATTTTAGCAGTCTCATAGCTTCAGCATACTCTTTCGTATTTTCAGGAACTTCGTTTATGATCGGTTCCGCAAAATGCTTCAGCACGCTGAACTCATACAGCAGTGCCGAATTGAACATGATGTCGGCTTCCTCCTGATAAGGAAATATATTTTTCTCCTCACCTGCTCTCACGCTCGGCCACCGTTTAAGGGTTGCCAAAGCGGTGTGCCCGCGGTAATTAAAATCTCTTACGATCCTTCTGAGCAGCCTGTTGTCGGTTGTAGGTATCCTGTTGTGCCTGTCAATTGAAATTTGAGTCAGCGCAGACACATATATTTTGAATTTCAGATTATTTTCTATAAGAAGGGTCAGATTCGGATTTAATGCGTGAATTCCTTCGACAATTATTATATTATCGCTTTCACAATTTATTCTGGGTCCCGGCAGCCTTGAACCGGTCGTAAAATCGAATCTCGGAATTTCCACCTCTTCACCGGCGAACAGCTTCAATAAATGCTCGTTGAAAAGTTTGATGTCAATAGCCTCAATAGCCTCAAAATCGTAATCGCCCGAAGAATCTCTCGGCGTAAATTCCCTGTTCACAAAATAATCGTCCAGTGAAATTATCAGCGGCTTCAATCCCGCTACCTGCAGTTGAATGCTCAGCCTTTTTGAGAATGTAGTTTTTCCCGATGATGAAGGTCCCGAAATAAACACTAATTTGACATCTTTTTTATCGGCGATCTTATCCGCAATGTACGCGACTTTTTTCTCATGGAGAGCTTCAGCTATCTTTATAAGGTTGCCTTCCTTCTTATCAAGTATCTGCTGGTTTAATTTACCCACATTTTCTACACCGAGCAGCTTAACCCATCTGCTGTGCTCGTTGATCACATCGAAAAGTTTTTTCTGAGGTGTCTGCTCGACGATCCGGTCAGGCTGAGCTGTAGAAGGTATCTGAAGAAGCATCCCGTCGAAATATTCTACCAGATTGAATACATTCAGGCTTCCGGTTGATGGCGCTAAGAATCCGTAAAGGTAATTTACAATACCGTCCATCTTATAAACCGAAGTATAAATTCTTTTTCTCTGCCTCAGAATAAGCTCTTTATCATCAAGCCCCTGAGCTACGAACAGACTGATCGCTTCCTCGGTTTTAAGTTTATGCCTCGTGATGGGTATATCTTCCCTGATCACTTCCTCCATCTTAGCCTTAAGGTCAATAATGCCCTGCGGCGTCAGAATATTTTTTTCATTCAGATCTCTGAGTTCGCAGTAGTATCCTTTTGAGATGGCATGAAGTATATATAGTTTCGTGTCAGGATATAGATCTATCACAGCTTTACACATAACAAAGATCAGCGACCTTACATAAGCGCTCAGACCGTTACTATTGGTTCTGTCGAAAAATTCAACCTCGCACTCGCTTATGACCGGGGACGAAAGCTCCTTGAGGGTATTGTTGACTATCGCGCCGATCACGGGATATTTCAGATCAGGTTTTGCAAATTCAGCCGCCTTTGATAAATGATCTCCAAGAGGCACTGAAAGTATCTCGCCGTTGTTTAAACATTTAACCTTAATTTGTGGCACCATAAAGACTCCGCAATTATTTCAGCTTGTAAATAATATCCGCCTGAAAATATGTTCTGGCTACAGATTCATCAGACAGCAGCTTGCTGTCCGCATATCTCGCATTCAAAATAATATTTTCGAATTCAATACCTGCAAAGATCCCTATAGTATGCCTGTAAACATCTCCTATGTCAGGCATGTTCTCAGTGAAAACCGATGGAAGAAGCTGATAGTCAAGAGACAGCTTTAGATTTTTATCCAAATTATATCCGACCACAAAATTATGTTCCGAGACCCAAGGATAAGTCAGCTGAAGTCCGTCATCATCATCGTAATATTTTTCGAAATTCCTGTAAATGAATGAATAGACTGCGTAAAAATCATTTAGCTTGTAATTGAATCCGGCCGAACCGTGGAACTTGTCAAAATAATCCTTCTCGCTTCCGTTTTCGTTATCATCGATATCAAAATCTAAAAATACCGGAGATACCGCCGAAATGAACATTGACGACCTTTTATTGACTTTTGCATTTATGTACATACCCGCAGAAAAACCGCCCCGTCTGAAAATATATTCTCCGCCGTTGTCGTTCTGGTTCACTTTGTATGTTGACATCAGCATGTCGAACGACAATCCCACCTGGTGTTTTTTCTGATCTGACAGTATCCCGATAGAAATCGCGTCCCGTTTTTTAATAATTTCTTCAAACCCGTCGTTGTTTAATACGGCTTTGTATGGAGTGTAATATGCTAAGAAAGGCATAAAGTCTTTTCTGTGGTTCCAGACTATACTGAAATTTTTCAGAAGATCAATATTCTCGCTGTTGGAAACATCTCTGCCGTACATCTCCCCCTCCTGCTTTACATAAGGAGATACCGAGAACAGAAATTTTATCTTTGAATCAATGTTATCAATATCAACCGGAAGAAATCCGAAAAGAGAATTGCCGGTATATGCAGAAAGTGCCGTTACAGGCTCGTTATTAAAATTTTCATGATAGTTATAGTATGTTTTAACTCCGTCTCCGTAAAGTTCACCCGCACATATTGATATCAGTATAGATATGAGTATATTTAATTTCAAACCGCTCCCCTTTTTTTAGTTTCATCTCCGATAAATTTAAACACAAAATCCGCGATATGAAAGTATTGAAATAATAAATATTGATTTTTATTTCAATATTAGTTAATTTATTACTCAAGAAGCGAAATCTAACTGACAGGTGAAAATGCTTTCCGCAAAAATACTGGAATATTTAAGTAAAAATCTCCTGTTTGAGAACATACCGGCCGATGATCTTCAAAAGCTGGATGATTCACTTTTTCAGGTTCGTGAATACAAAAAGGACGACCTGATCATTGAGCAGAACGCAGATCCTGACGGGATATATCTCATTTTAAAAGGTTCGGTTATAATCAAAAAATCCACGATGAAAGACACAGTTGATGACGAAGCTAATAAAGAAGTTATCCTGAATTACTGCAGCAAAAACGAATTCGTAGGAGAACTCGCTCTGGTCAGCAATAAAAAAAGGGCCGCCAATGTTTACTGCTTCAGCGAGATAGCGAAGATAATATTCGTAAATACTGATGATTTTTATAGGATATATGAGATCATACCGGGCATACAGAAAAATCTGGGTAAGACTATCGCCGAGAGGCTCGGTGAAACTTCGATTAGAGCTGCGAATGAGTCCAGTAAATATAAAAAACTTTATGAACTTCAGCTTGAAAATTCAATGAGAACAACTGAACTTCTGAAAGCTCAAAAGGAATCAGAGAAAAGAAACCAGGAACTTGTGCAGGGCCAGAAAGATATTAAGAGATCAGCCATTGTAGAAACTATCCTTACCATGGTAAATACCGTCAATTATGATTTTGCAAAGCTTGTAAACGATGCGGGTGAGGCTTACAAAAAACTGCATCCGGAAGGTTCCTCTGATGAACTTGGGGGTATATTAAAATCTATTCAGGATAAATTAAAGCTTTATTCCGATAATTCGTCTTTGGAATTCAGTTTTGACGAACAGGGAAAAAAGATAATTATTTTTAAAAACAGGGATGAAGTATGAGCCTATTCAGTTTTTTCCGGTTTGAAGAAAAGACCGACAAAAAGATAAAAATAGCTGCGAACCTGTCCTTTCTGGCCTGTTTCGGCGCAGCGGGATGGATCGCATCGACCATGAATTTCTCAGCGGTAGAATTAAAGCTGAATGTTCTCGATTTCGGATTCATACTTACTTCCAACGAACTCGCTGTGATCTTCGGTTTTTTAATTTCTTTGTTACTTTCATACATCTCAGAATCAAGACTCTTAGGAATTCTTGTTTCAATGGCCGGAACAGGAATAATTCTGACTGCTTTGGCTGGTTTTGAAAACCCGATATTCGGATTTCTTTACTCGATATTTAATGGAATACATCCCTTTGCTATAAATATGGGTATTTTTGCTTTTCTTCTTTCACTGAGCACAGAGTATTTTGAAATGAGCAGGGATTCTCTTGTTAAACACAGCACAGACAGCTCAATGACCGCCATAATCCTAAGTAAAATTTCTGCGTATTCGCTGCTCGGAACCGCTGCAGGCTACTTAGTTGTAACGATCATGGGTTTTTTTACTTTCGACTATTTATATTATGTCCTTTACGGCTTGCTCGGGCTGCCGCTGATCGTAATAGGCATCATGAGTTCAAAACAGGCTGAAGCCGCGAAAGCTCTTAAAGAAAATGTAGAATTAATCATCCGCGGTAAATTTTATAATTTTTATATTCTTACTTTCTGCACAGCGGCTTTGAACATAATCATGGTTTTTTTCGGAGCGTTTTTTCTCGTTTACAAATTCGAAATGAGCCTCGGATTTATCGGACTGATCTTTCTTCTTCATTCCGGACTTGTGTTTTTCCTTAGAAGAAAAGCCACCGAACTGATGAAAAGCAAGGGCGAAGACCTTACGATGAAGATTCGTTACGCAGTGAGTCTATTGTTCTTCATAATCCTGTTGATCGCTTCCGCGCCGTTCGTTGACAAAGATTCTTTTATGAAATATGTGATGTTGGGAATCCTGGCGTTGTATGGAACGACCACATTGTTCGATAACGCTATTAAAAGTTTCATATCCTATTTTGCTTCCCCGAACGAGCAGAGATCAAACATGATGATATATACAAGGCTTATCCAGATCGCAAAGATCATAATTCCGATATCGTCAGGAATATTGTGGCTATATTTGGATTTCTACGCTGTATTCGCGTTCGGAGCTATTCTTTCCGCTGTCTGCCTTCTCGTCGCTTTTAAGATCTACGCCGCCTATAACGACAGCGGAAATAATCCGGCCGAAGAGGGATAGAGTCCTATATAATAAAAAAGGCGGTCTGAAAAAACCGCCTTTTTTATTATATACCCAGAGGGAATCGAACCCCCAACCGCCTGGTTCGTAGCCAGGTACTCTATCCAATTGAGCTATGGGTACAAGTCTATTTCGATGCGGAGACGGTGGGATTCGAACCCACGATCCCTTTCGGGAACACGCTTTCCAAGCGTGCGCCATCAGCCACTCGACCACATCTCCGAAGGTCTCTTCCAAGCGGGGTAAATATAAGGTTTTCCAATATCTAAGTCAATTTGATTAATCATATTCATTTATGTTTGCACATATATTTTGAGAAACGGATTTTTTACAATCTTTGCCGCCGGTACGGGCAATTTTCATAGTTGCTTAATGATTAATGCTTTAAAATCCGTTTTGAAAAATGATATGCGCAAATATTTAACGACATTTTTGATATACCCACATATAACATCCTCCAGATCACATTTTGATGCATTAATATTTTTATTGATTTCAACTTAATCGTACCGGCAGGTAAAGATGTTAGAAAATATGATCTTCCGGATTTATATATGGGTTATGTTACGGATACTTTTTCTCAAGTGACTTTACATACACTCTGTACCTGCTTCTGACCGCCGATGAATTTGATATAGAGAATAGACCGAGCCCGTTCACCACATTGGTATATCTCTCTTCACCCCCGTACCTTGCCTCCATATACGAACGAAAAACCTGATCTGTCGAAGAAAATATGACAGTATTCATCCCTTCATGATATAAAGCGTACCAGTATATCTGAATACTGCGGAGGTAATAGTCCATAAAATCGGAGCCGTACCTTTTTTTGTCCTTGAATATCTGAGTTTCGATCGGATAATCCTCCCAGACAGTCTCGGTTGTGTCCTCGAGCCAGAAGGAAGTGTCTGTTCTGCAGATCTCATCCGGAACTATTCTGAATGAAGCCATCCGATTTTCAAAAAGTATCGGTAGCGAATCAAATCTACAGGATACAAGTTCAAGGTCATCAAAGCTTTCTCCTCTCTTGTAATACAAAGTATCAACAACTGAAGGATCTTCCGTTAATGATACCATTTCCACACCTGTGGCAGAATTACTGACTGTGATGTCCGTAAGCACAGGGGGGCAGACAGTTTCCGCATGTATCATTCCATAGTCGGGATGAACTGCTTCGATCATGTATGAATATCCCTCCTTGAACCCGCCTGGAAATCCTGTTTCGGGCAGATAGTATATGCCGTGCCTGTCAATATACTCTGCAAGAGTATCAACGGGCAAATAATCACTTTCGGAAGCTGATCTTTCATAAAGTATAACAGTTGCGCCTGATACTCCCAGATTCCCGACATTTATTGACTCATTGACTCCGCCAGTCCGCGTCAGATAAAGGCTGTCTATCGTTGAATCCGCTTTCGCGTAGCAGTATAAAGCCAACTGTTCGCCGTATTCTGTTGAATCTCCCGTTTCGCAGGAAATTATCAGGGTAAGAACGGCCGCTGAAATCAGTATTTTTATATAAATGTTCCGCATTTTATTCTCCTAGAAAGTATAGCTTAAACGGATTGAAGGAAGAAGCGGCAGCATCGGAAATACATCTTTCACGACAGTATCATCCTCATCCCGCTCATCATATATATACGACTGAACATTCTCTCTGTTCGTAAGATTCAGTACGCTCAGGTTCAAAAGGAGTTTTGATCCGTTCTTATAGAACCATGTATAATTTGCGCTTACATCCCATCTGAAATAATCCGGATAACGCATTTTATTTCTTCCCCCTTTTATAGGCACAATATTTTCGCTGCCGTCCTCCAGTATCTCGGTATAATATCCGATGTTTTCTGTGTATGGCCTTCCGGAGCTGTATGTAATTATGGTTCCGAAGCTCCATTTTTTGTTAATGTTATAATTGAGTGAAGTTTTAAAGCTGTGCGGCACATCCCAGTGCGCATCAAATTCATCCGCTTCCTCGTAAGGGTCGTCGATTGTCTTGACTACTTTGCCGTATGTGTATGACATATTTCCGTTGAATTTACCCAGCTGCCTCTCGACCATCAGCTCAATGCCGTATGCGTGGGCATAACTGTTGACGAAATTACTGTCGATCACCATTTCCTCTATGATATCGTCCGTTGCAGATGTTGTCTCTTTCCAGTTCTGGAGATTCTGCATATATTTGTAATATCCTTCTATCGTGAATTTATAATCCCCGCCCGATATTCTTCTAGTCGTCTCGTAACCCAGTGCGGCATTGTCGCAGATACCGGGATCGACTGAGTTATCTATCGGGAACCAGTTGTCAACTATCTGAAGCGACTGATTCTCCTGCTGGACTGTGAAAAGATTTTGAAAATATCTGCCGCCGCTTAGAGTGACCGAACTGAAATCATTTAGCATATATTTGAGACTCAATCGCGGCGATGCCGTCAGCCTGAATGCGTCGTTTAAGATAGCGCAGTGCTCGAACCTGATACCGGGTTTTATTGTGAATTTTGAGTTCCATGTTTTTGAACCTTCTAAAAACAGCGAATATATGTAATAGTTCCCTTCTATATCCATAAGCTCTGTTCCGGCGAACTCCTGATCGTATCTGATAAAAAACCTCTGGACTTCAAATCCTGTCTTATAAATAAGATCATTTGAGGCAAAATATTCCGTTGTATTCTTCAATGATACATCGCCGATCTCGTTCTGGTATTTAAACGAGCCGAAAGCGTCCATATTTATTTTGAAGCTTGAATATGACAGCTTGGAATTTGAATACAATTTCGGCGAAAAAATGTGCCTCCACCTTAATGCATAGGTGTCGTTGCCCCAGCCCATGTTCATGTCGAACTGGTTGAATTTAAGATCATCAGAACCGAGATATGTACTGAAGATCAGCCTGTCGTCTGTACCAAAATCCTTATAGAGCTGACCCTGCCCGTCCCAGAAATAGTATGACGGGTATTCGTCTCCAAGCATCTTTAAGATAGGATCTATATAGCTCCTTCTTGCCGCGACCAGAAATCCGCCGCCGAGAACCGGGCCTGTGACAACTCCCTCTCCGGCAAAAAGTGAGGCTGATATATTACCCTCGAATTTCTCTTTGTTGCCGTCCCTGCTCCTTATATCGAGCACGGATCCGAGCCTTCCGCCGTATTCCGCGGGGTAAGCCGATTTGATCAGTTTTGAATCCCTTAATGCGTCTGTAATGAAGGTTGAGAATACGCCGAAAAGGTGGGAAGGATTATACACCGGAATTTCATCATAAAGAATAAGGTTATGGTCATTATTCCCGCCGCGCACGTACAGCCCTGTAGAATAATCCGAGACAGAGACAACCCCGGGAAGGGTCTGGATAGATCTGAAAAGATCAGGCTGGATGAAAGTCGCGGATGTCTTAATATCTCTCGGTTTGATTTTTAATTGCCCGGTCCTGATGTTCATTACCTCCTCTGTGTGCTCACCTTCACCTTCAACAACAATATCTATACCTTCAAGCTCAATAGCTTCCGGATCAAGCTTGATCTCAACTTTTCTTGACTGATCCCTTTCAAATATAACTTCTTTTGTAAATAATTTATAGCCCAGTGCGCTTGCAACAAATTTATGCTTGCCCTGAGGTATATTTGAAATTACGAAATACCCGTTGATATTTGTTGCCGAACCCAGCGATGTTCCTTCAATATAAACATTGACATCCGCTACCGCTTCATTGGATGATGAATCTTTGACATGACCTGAAATTACCGCTCCGGATAATGTGCTTATCAGAAACAGGGATATTAAAAGATAAATTTTCATTTTTCCACGCTTTTATTTAGTTTGGGGACCTCGCATTACTTCCGTGGTCAGGATATTTTTTCATAGAATAGTACATTATATACATCGCTATCAGCATTACGAACGCTGCTATAAGAAAAGTGTTGTAGTAGCCGATATAGGAATAAATAGCCACCCCGATCAAAGGAGCGAAAAGCCCCCTGAAACCGGTCATCGTTATATGAATAGACTGATAGGAACCAACCTCTTCGCTTCTGCAGAAATAAGTGCTCCCTATATCCCAGAGAAGCAGCATGCTGGCGAAAAACACGGCGAGAAAGAAATGAGCGATGAAAAGAGTATAATAAATCCTGATATTAAAAATATCGAAATACCCCTGATAGAACTTTGTCAGCGAGAAAATCAGTATGAAGATCAATAGCGATAAAAAAGTGAAATTCCCGAACTTTCTCGGATCTGTCCTGGAAATGTAACGGCCCATAAAAGGCAAAAGAAGCAGAGAAAATAAAGTTGCCTGATTTTTATAAAATGAAACTGACGAATAACTGAGGTGAAGCTCTTTTTCAAAATAAATGGTCATAACAGGCGTAAATATCATAAATGCGAGCCCGTAAAACATAAATGCAGCTTCAAAATCCCTGTACGGTTTATTCGTTTTAACTATCGCTGCCATTTCCTTAAAAGAATTTACAACACTTTTCGTCATTGAAGTTTTAAGATGAACCGTTTTGTCTTTGTAGGGTATTTTTATAAAAATATAAGCGGATATAATACTGATCGTTGCGGAAAGCGGATAAATGTACCTGAAAGAATAATTATGCTGATCGAGAATGAAACCGAATATGAATATCGTCACAAGCCCGGACAGTTTGTTTATAACGGCCACATTGCTGTACAGCCTTCCGAAGTTCTCCGTTCTGTAATTCTGTTTAACTATCATGGAAAATATAGGCATGATCAGAGGCGTTGTGAAACAATAAGCGAGATAAATTGAAAGGAAAAAATAATGAAAAAACACTTCACCTCTTGTTTCAGGTGTAAAAAAAACAGCCAGCGCAAGAGGGATCCTGGTCAGCCATACCGATATTATATAGAGTTTCTTTTTGTCCCTGAATCTTTTTATTACCTGGTTAAAAAGCACGCTGAAAAGCATCACTACCATGCTTATCTGAAAAAGAACACCGAGAAGATAGGATGGCGCATCGAGACTTTTAAGAAATATAAATTCATTCAACCCCAGAAAGCCGACGGCCATTCCTTCAAGCAATGCGCTTATAATGTGATATTTTAGAGTAACTTTCTCTTTAAGTGTCAGTCCGCTGAAATCCATAAATGAAGCCATGCCGTTTTCCGATTGAAGAGTTTATTTTTCCTTGTTGCCTTTTACGAATTTTAGAGTGAAGCTTTTTCTAATATAACTGCCTAAGAAAAACAGAAGAATAATAAATATTAGAACTAAAAGGGTTCCCATTTTCAGCTCTTTGATCGCATTTTCAAGTGCAGACAGGTTTTCGGCGAAAATTTTTCCTACATAGATCCATACAGGAACGGATATCATCGCTGCAATACCGTCGATCGTAAGAAACAGCCAGAAGGATTTTTTCCTCATTCCCACGAAAAAAAAGATAGGCGCACGGAAACCGGGAATGAATCTTCCTATAAAAATTATTTTGTTCCCGTATCTTCTGAAAGCTATTGATGCGCTTCTGATCATATTAGGTTTAATTATTTTTGCAATATATCTATGCTTGCTGATCCGGACTCCCCAGCGCCTTCCGGCCCAGTAGATAATGCTGTCACCTATAAGCACCCCACTCATACTTACGAACAAAGCATGCCTGAAATGAACTGACCCGTCAGATATCATTATGCCGCTTATTACTATAGGGATGTCTTCAGGAATCGGTAAACCTAATCCGCAGGCTATAAGTATAACAAATATAATCCACAAACTGACATTATCACTCCGTGTTATAAAATCTAAAAGAAAACTAAACATTTCGGAACATCCCCCTAATTCGGTAGAATTTATCTTTTATATTCGATATTGTCAAGCTGTATTTCAATTAGCGCTCCCGCAACCCAGGTGGGTTTGATTTTTCCGTACATTTCAGACATATCATCAGAAACAAGTCCGAGAATGTTTCCTCTGCATGGCCCTATGAGATATCTTAATACCTGCCCGACATCCCGCCCGTCGCTTTTAGCCTTTACACAGTGCTGATTATAAGTCCAGTGATCACCTCTTGACAGAATGTCCAGCCCTTCTTTGATCGAACGAAGTGCAATATCTAGCCCGCCTTTTTCCGGTTCAATAGAGTTCTCAGGCAGATCCCCGTAGCCGATCCCGTGATGAAAGGGATCAGTCGTTGCAACGATCACGGCATCATTGGCTTGAGCTTCCAGCTCTTTTATTCCCGGTATCGTCTCGGGCTTACCTCCTGCAAGGTAAGGATACCGCATTACAAGCTCAGGCGGCCTTACCCCACGATTGCGGACGGCGCAATTCCACAGGAATTGGAAGTTCAGAAGCGAAAACTCCTTCTCCCACTCCCTTCTGCCCTTCAGACCCGGCCCCTGAATTCCCCAAAATTCCTCATCTTCCGGCTTTCCGCTGTTCGCCACCCTGATCCGCGCCTGATTCAGCTCGTCAGTCAGTGCGTGAAGGACACCGAGAACTATCACTCTGTCTGCTCCTGAATCCAGACAGGCGTTCACTGCCGCAGCTGTAAACGCTCCGCACACATCTATAGTCGAATGCGGGAATATTACGGCTCCGCCTTTTTTAAGAGTATCTGAAAGATCCCATTTTTCAGCCTGTTTGAAAAAGCTGTCTATCTGAGTTTCACTCAGCCTCTTATGTCTGTCTGAATGGTCTTTCTTGAAGTCGGGAATTATATTAGCCATTTTTCAATCTCCGTTTGAACTGTATAATACGCTAAACTCATGATTTTATCAACCTGGAACGAGTCATAATTCAGATAAAAGTAAACCCGTTACCGTCTTTACCCGCCGGCACGGTAAATGTTTTAAAGTAGCGATTGAATTAATGTAGAGGGTGAACCTTTTAAATGAATTCATGACTCGTAACATTAAAAAATACTGCATAAACTATTTGCAAAAAACTTATAAATTTATTAAATATAGACTACTTTACTTCAGAGCGAGTTGTAGTGAGAATCGAATTGTCGGAATACACCCGCATTTTTAAAGCTGAAACATATCAGAACCAAAATACTACCAATACAAATATAAGGAAATCAAAATGAAAAGTTCAAAGCGGATCGGGTTTGATAATGAGAAATATCTTAAGGAACAGACTGCCTCGATTCTGGAAAGAGTGGGCAGGTTCAACGACAAACTTTACCTGGAATTCGGCGGTAAGATCATGTTTGATTACCACGCTTCTAGAGTACTGCCCGGTTTCGATCCGAATGTCAAAATGAGACTGCTCCAGCTTCTAAAGGACAAGACTGATGTTATAATGTGTATCTACGCAGGCGATATTGAAAGAAAGAAGATCAGGGCGGATTTCGGAATAACTTATGACCACGACGCGCTCAAGACCATTGACGATTTTAGAGAGTGGGGTATCGACATCAAAGCGGTTGTTATTACAAGATACGAAAATCAGCCTTCCGCGAACGCTTTCAAGAATAAGCTTGAAATGAGGGGCATGAAGGTTTACATCCATCGCCCGATCGAAGGATATCCCGAAAATATTGATCTGATCGTCAGCGATAAAGGTTACGGCTCGAACGAGTATGTCAAGACCGACAAACCGATCGTGGTAGTGACAGGCCCCGGCCCCGGAAGCGGAAAGCTGACCACCTGCCTGTGCAGCCTTTACCATGAATATAAAAAAGGCGTTAAAGCCGGCTATGCCAAATTTGAGACCTTCCCGATATGGGACATACCTCTCAATCATAAAGTGAACATAGCTTATGAAGCCGCGACGATTGACCTTAAAGATGTAAATCTGATCGACACTCACCACCTTAAAGCATACGGAAAAGAAGTAGTGAACTACAACAGGGACATAGACGCCTTCCCACTACTCGAGAAAATGCTTGAAAAAATAACTGGCGAGAAATCAATGTACCTGTCTCCTACAGATATGGGCGTCAACCGCGCAAGCGCCGGTATAATAGATCACGACGCTTTGAACGAAGCAGGTCATCAGGAAGTAATACGCAGGTATTTCAGATGCGGAGTTGAGTATGCCCTGGGACTTGCAGAAAAGGATTCTCTCGAACACGCTCAGATGATAATGAACAAGGTCGGTGCGAAACCTGAAGACCGCCGCGTGGTCATGCCGGCAAGGGAAGCCGCCGGAACTGCCGAAAAAACAGGAAAGGGCAATGCGGGGTTTTTCTGCGGCGCTGCTATTGAGCTACCTGACGGCACTATAATTTCAGGCAAGAATTCTCACCTTATGCACGCATCTTCAAGCCTGATACTGAATGCAGTAAAACATCTTGCGGGTTTGCCTGATAACATGTTCCTTCTGCCTCAAAGTTTGATAGATTCAGTTACAAAGCTAAAAAGAGATATCCTGAACAGAAAGGTTGTCAGCCTCGATGTTGATGAAACACTCATAGTCCTGAGCGTGAGCGCACTATTCAATCCGGCAGCGCAAATGGCAATGGAGCAGCTTAAGCATCTGGCAAACTGCGAAGTTCATCTCACACACATTCCGACCCCGGGTGATGAAGCAGGATGGCGAAAGCTGAGGGTGAATCTGACCTGCGATCCGGAATATTCAAGCAAAAGCTTATTTATTAGCTGATGAATGGCGTAAATACGTGCGATTTCCTTCAATTAAACTCTTGAATTCCCTCTTTTATATTCATATAATACAATTTATAGATTAAGAAGGAGGGAACATCATGTACGACAAAATTTATACCGAAAGAATAAAGCAGTTCATGGACAGGCTGTCGAAGCTGAAGTACTCATCTCCGGTACCGCTTTCTGCAGAATTCATTTACGATAAGATCGAACCTATCCCATATAAAACCGCAGTGAAATCTAAGTTCAAACCCATCAAGGTCGGCGACAAATGGGGTAAACTCTGGGGATGCGCATGGTTTAAGTTTACGGGGGTGATCCCTGATGAGTTTACCGGGCATGAAGCAGGCGCGCTGATAGACCTTGACGGAGAAGGCTGCGTATTTGTAAAAGGAGTTCCTGATCAGGGGCTTACGAACAAAACCGACTGGTATGTAAATTCAGGAAAGTATTATTACCGCCTCGCTGAGAAGGCAGTAAAAGGGCAGAAAGTAGAGATACTTGTAGAAGCCGGAGCCAACGGTCTGTTCGGTAAGAATCTTGACGAATTCAGACTTAAACAGGCTGAAATAGTTTCTGTTGATAAAAAAGTATCCAAGCTTGAAATAGACATGATCGCGCTTTTTGATCTGATGAAAAAGCTTCCTGAGAATACACCGAGAAAAAAGAAACTGCTCAAAGGCTTAAATGACATCGTAAATCTCTGGGATGATGGCGACGGAATTGATAAGGCTCTTAAGATCACTAAAGAGCTGCTTTCTAAGCAGGCTGATGACAGTTCAATGACCGTTTATTCCATCGGTCATGCGCATATTGACCTCGCATGGCTTTGGCCTGTTCGCGAGACTAAAAGAAAGGTGGGAAGGACATTCTCGACCGCATTAAAGCTGATGGAAGAATATCCCGACTATAAATTCGGATCATCTCAGCCTCAGATGTATGAATGGGTGAAAGAGAATTACCCTGAACTTTTCAAAAAAATAAAGAAAGCCGTGAAAGATAAAAGATGGGAAGTTCAGGGGGCAATGTGGGTCGAGCCTGATATGAACATCACCGCAGGCGAATCGCTTGTAAGACAGTGCCTGTATGGAAAGAAATTCTTCAAAGATGAATTCGGCGTCGATGTTAAAAATCTATGGCTGCCCGATGTATTCGGATACTCAGCCGCGCTTCCGCAGATACTGAAAAAATCCGGCGTAGATATTTTCATGACCCAGAAAATTTCATGGAACGAGACGAACAAATTCCCGCACCATACATTCTACTGGAAGGGAATTGACGGCACAGATATTTTAACTCACTTTCTACCTACGAACGACTATAATTTTTCCAATATGCCCGCCAAAATGATCGAGAGCGAGGAAAGATATGCGCAGTCCGATGTATCGGACGAATTTTTAAACCTCTACGGCATAGGCGACGGCGGAGGCGGACCTTCACCCATTCATATCGAGCTGGGGCTGAGGCAGCAGAACCTCGAAGGCGTTCCGAAATTCAAATTCTCATTCGCGCAGGATTTTTTTGATAAGATCGCGAAAATACCTAAAAAAGACCTGCCTTCATGGGCTGGCGAACTATATCTCGAGCTTCACAGGGGAACATACACCACTCAGTCTCTTATGAAGAAATACAACCGGGATATGGAGATAGCTCTGCATGACATCGAATTTTTAGGTACGATGATAAAGGACTTCCCGAAAGCCGAGATAGACAGGATATGGAAAGATACACTTCTGCATCAGTTCCACGACATCCTACCCGGATCTTCGATCAACTGGGTTTACAAGGATGCGCACGACCTGTCGGAATACAATTTCAATAAACTGCACGACCTGTTCGAAAAGTTCTTCAACCAACTTTTCAGCGTGAGATATGACGACAAACTAGAAGGTTCCTATCTGGCGTTCAACGCGCTCAGCTGGCCGAGAGATGAGATCGTCAGATTCCCTGTCAAAGGAGATCATCATTACAAGATCACCGGTGCGGAAGGGGATACGATCCCGTGGCTGATCAATCACGGTCACATAGAATTTTTCGTAAAAGTACCTTCGCTCGGATATACAACTTTCACGATAAAAAAAGAGAAAAAGGCAGTCGAGCAGAAGCATTCCGGAAAAGCCGAACTCAAAATCACCGAAGACGGAATTGTGCTTGAAAACAAATATGTCAAAGTCACGATCTGCGATGACGGCGTAATCCATTCTATTTACGATAAGGAAAGGGAATTCGAGACAGTGAAATACGCGAACAAGCTGCTTATGTGGGAAGACCTGCCCATCAACTGGGAGGCATGGGATATCAACCACTATTATAAAGAGACGAAACCCGAACAGGCGCAGAGGGTCAGCCTGATGCTTTTAGGCGACAGCGGGCACCTAGTAGGCATAGAGCAGGTGATGTCGGTCGGAAATTAGTTCAGACGATCACTCTCGCATCTCATTCAAAAGAGATCAGAATTGATAATAATGTTGACTGGAAAGAGGAAAAGAAATTTTTAAAAGTTACGGCTGATACGAATATTCATTCAGACACCGCGACTTACGAGATCCAGTTCGGAACTATTAAAAGACCGGCACACTTCAACACAAGCTGGGATCATGCAAGATTTGAAGTTCCGGCACAGAGATTCGCGGACATCAGCCAGCCTGATATAGGATTTGCGATCATGAACGACTGCAAATACGGCCATATTATCAATGACGGCAAAGTTGAACTTTCACTCTTGAGAAGCACGAAATCACCCGATGAGAACGCTGATATCGGCGAGCATGAATTCACTTTCTCGTACTATCCGCATCTGGGCAATCTTGAATATTCTGATGTGCTCGTAAAGGCACATGAACTCAATGATCCGGTAACGATCATTCCGCTTAAGAAAGTTCCGAAAGAAGGTCAAAGAGAATTTTTCGACATAGATTCAAACACAACCAAGATCGAAACTGTCAAGAAAAGCGAGGACGGTAAAGGGATCATTCTGCGCCTCTATGAAACCATGGGCATGAATGATGATGTAAAACTCTATTTCGATGAAAATTACGAAGTTGAGGAAACGAACCTGATAGAAGAAGGCAGAAAGCATCTGAAGAAAAAAAGCCACATGATCGAACTCAGCTTCAAGCCGTTCGAGATCAGAACTTTGTATCTGAAAAAATAAATTGACGGAGCTGAAAATGAAAGACAGAACACCGCACATCCTGCTTGGAATATACATTCTCGTCTTTATCATCTGCGGAATTTCACCCTACGAAAGAGGAGTTTGGTGGGCTGAGAATATACCCATCATGGCTATTGTGATTTCAGCTGTGACCATATCAAAATATTTTAAGTTCTCACCATTGAGCTATATTATGATGTCGGTGCTTGTGATACTGCACACGATCGGCGGACATTACACATTTGAAAGAGTTCCGTTCGGCTTCATTACAGAAATGTTCGGCTTTGAAAGAAATCATTATGACAGAATGGCGCATTTCTCGGTTGGTTTCTATGCCTATCCAATAGCTGAAGCGCTTTTGAAAAGAAAGCTCGTAAACACAAAATGGATACTCTACCTCTTCCCCGTCTTCGCGATCCTGTCAACCGCCGCGGTGTATGAACTCTTTGAATGGATATTCGCCATTTCAGCTGACCCGTTAGCCGGAATGACCGTACTCGGCAGTCAGGGAGACATCTGGGACGCTCAGAAAGATATGCTTGCCGACGGCCTCGGTGCTATCTTCGCAGTCTTCCTGTTCTATTTCATGAACAGGAAAGAAATATCCGAGAAGATAAAATGAAATATTACTCAATCATATCAATATGCGTATTTACTCTACTAACCACTTCCTTTGCCAGCCAGTATGGGAGTATATCAGGGTACTTTCTAGACGAACATTTTGAAGCTCTTCCAGGAGGAAATATTTCAATAGAAGGAACTAATCAGAGCATTGAATCTGACGATAAAGGTTATTACAAAATCATGGGGGTATCTTCCGGAACATATACATTAAAATTTATGTTTGTAGGATACGCTCCTGCTTTAGTCCATAATGTGAAAGTATTATCTGATTCCGATACAGAAATAGTAATATGTTTGAATTCGAGTGAGATGGACCATTTTGGTAATAATTACGACGGTAGTAACGCTAAGATTACACCGTACAATCCTTCTCAGAAGAATATTGATCTTGAAAAAACCGGTAAAGTTGATATAAAAGAGAAATCTAAGTATCATAAGCTGGATTTTGCTGAAAGAATCCATTTACTACAAAAGGATAAAGAAAGAGCGCTGCCTAAATTCAATTCTGGAGATATAATCGGAATTTATCAAACTTCTCCCGACGGTTATTTTGAGTTTAAAATGATTGACGGCGACCTTTATATGAATTTGTATGACATCACGAGTTATATCAGAAATGATTCATTTCGGCTATACCACAAAGGTGATAATATTTTCTTCACAAAAGAATTGAGCGGTGAAATTATCTTTAAGAATACTGCTTTGAATTTTCAGATAAATTCTCCTCATTTTTGGATAAAACCGGAAAAGATCTTCCAAAAAGGTGATTATGATCTAAAAATACCCAGATTATTGGCTTTGCAAGGAAAGTCAGATGAAGCTATAAAATTATACAGAGAAGTTCTTAAAAATAATCCTAAAAGCTATTACACTAATGACGATTACTATCGATCTATACAATATTATCTTATAAAAAATAATCTCTTCGATGCGGCAATTATAATAGGAAAAGTTAATGTTGAGTTCAATCCTGATAGAGCAAGTTGCTATTATGATCTTGCAGAAGTTTATATTAAGAAAAACGAAATCGAATCTGCAATAGAAATTTACAAGTCGTGCCTAAATAAAGCTAAATTCCTGTCAGAAACCGATATTCTATCAGTAAA
>Ga0209417_1003181_pt1 | contig 22726 bp, 21 predicted proteins | sample RifGroF2_FD_184002 | JGI IMG/M metagenome (GOLD analysis project Ga0209417, IMG submission 184002) | Groundwater microbial communities from Rifle, Colorado, USA - Groundwater F2 (SPAdes) (version 2) | ecosystem: Environmental > Aquatic > Deep subsurface > Groundwater | place: Rifle, Colorado... | reverse complement strand
CTATCACCCTGCGTATGTCGGACCCTGCTTTTTCAAAATCAGTCTCAGCCATAAAACTTCCCCGCATCAATAAAAAACCGGAGCTTTTTCTCCGGCCTTTTATATCATAGCATATTTTTCATCTTTTGCGAGAAATGCAAAATGCAAGATTATCGCTTGCGGGGAGTCGGGATGTGCGCGCATTCGCCGTGGACGGCGTGGGCGGCCTCCATCATTGCCTCTCCGAGCGTCGGGTGGGCGTGTATGGCTTTTCCCAGTTCCCTGGCTGTGATTTCAAGTTTCATGGCGGGACATGCTTCCGCAATAAGGTCTGTCGCGTGCGGGCCTACGATATGTACGCCGAGGACTTGATCAGTTTCGGAATCGGCAATTATCTTCACGAAACCTACGGTTTCATCAATCGCTATTGCCTTGCCGAGTGCCGCGAACGGGAATTTGCCGACATGATAGTTTACGTTCTGAGCCTTGCACTGTTCCTCGGTAAGTCCGATCGTGCCTATTTCAGGAGAGGTAAAAATACAGCTGGGAACGAGGTCGTAGCTGAACTCAGAGCTCTTGCCTGTGGCGTTTTCGGCGGCGCAGACGCCCATCGCGCTCGCGAGGTGGGCGAGCCAGATTTTTCCCGCTATATCGCCGATGGCGTAGATTCCCGGAACATTTGTTTTGCATTTTGAATCTACGGGAATCCAGCCTCTTTCGTCGGCCTTTATTCCGGCGGCGGATATATTGAGGCCCTCGCTTACGGCCTTACGTCCGATTGAAACGAGAAGGTAATCAGCTTTAAGTTCCGCATCACCGACTTTGCCGCTTACGCCTTTCTTATCTGCCTTGATGTCCTGCATCGCTGTGCCTGTCATAATCTCTATTCCCGCTTTTTTCATCTGCTGGGTCAGGAGCCGCGCCGCATCGCAGTCGAGATTCGGGAGTATCGATGGAAGCATTTCAACGACAGTTACTTTTGTTCCGAGTTCCGCGAAAAGGCATGCGAATTCGCAGCCGATAACGCCGCCGCCGAGCACCAGAAGGCTTTTAGGTATTTCGCCTATCGAGAGAAGCTCGGTTGACGTGAGAACTCTGTCGCCGCGCGGAATAAATTTAGGCATCAGCGATTCAGAACCGGACGCGATGATTATATTTTTCGTCGTTATTTCGGCGGTAACTTTTTTATCGGAAACAACATTGACCGTCTTTCTGTCCTTGAGGGCGCCTGTGCCGTTGAATACAGTGACTCCGGCCGCCTTCAGGAGGGTGGCTATTCCGCCTCTCAGTTTTTCGACCACGGCGCCTTTTCTATCGAGCATTGCCTGCCAGTCTGCTTCCACGGATCCTTTTATTTTTATTCCGAATGTTTCGGCATGGCGCACTTTGTGCAGGACTTCCGCGCTGGCGATGAGTGTCTTTGTGGGAATACAGCCGATATTGAGGCATGTTCCGCCGAGGCATTCTTTTTCGATGACGGCTGTTTTTGCTCCGCGCTGAGCGGCTTTGATGGCGGCGACATACCCGCCCGGGCCTGCTCCAATAACGCATACGTCGAACTGATGTTTTTCCATAAGACTTATCCTGTTTTATTTTATAGTTTAAACTAAAATATTACACAAACTGGCATGATCTCCGCTGTAATACGATGTCAAGCCGGGACACGAAGAACATAACCTTATCTTCCGGCGGTGCTCTTTGCAATCTGGGAACATCTTTTGTCATTTCTGACAACTGATTCTCAGTTTTGGGAAAAGCAGTCTGTTGTTTTATCAGTTGTCCTCCTGATATTACTCCCGAGCAGACTGCTTTTTTTTCCAGCCAGGGGCCTGCTCCAAATCGGTGCCGCTTTTGCTCCGCTTTCGGCACGGAATTAGAGAGCAGAGTCCCAATTCTCAAGGATTGCCTTGACTTCGTTAACGAACTTCGCGCCGTCCGATCCATCGACAACCCGGTGGTCGGCACTCAGAGTAATCTTCATCATGTTCCGGATTACGATCTGTCCGTCTTTTACGACTGGAACCGGCATTCCCGACGATACCGCGAGTATCGCGGCTTCACCCGGATTAATGATAGCGCAGAAGTTTTCGACATTCATCATTCCCATGTTGGATATGGTGAATGTGCCGCCCTTGAGATTGTCGGGGCTGATTTTTCCGGCACGCGCCTTTTCGGCATAATCCGCAGTTTCAGCCTGGATCTCGTCGAGCGCCTTTTTGTCGGCATTCCTGATGACGGGAACAACGAGTCCGTTAGGCATACTCACGGCAACGCCTATATTTATCTTCGATTTGTATTTATAGGTAATACCGTCTGTAACCGAATTTACGACAGGGAACTTCTTGAGCGCGAGCGCGACGGCCTTAACGATGAAGACGTTAACGCTGAGGTTTATGCCTTCATTCTTGAGCTTCGTGCGCTTTTCCATGAGGTCTGTCAGGTCTATGCTGACCGTTACATAGAAGTGCGGCGTCTGCTGTTTGGACTGCGTGAGGCGCTGGGCAATTATTTTTCTCATTGCGGAAAATGTCTGCGGCTTTTCAGAGACAGCGTCCTTGACGTCCGCGAGAGTGATTCTGCCGCTTTCGCCGGAGCCTTCCATTTCGAGAAGTTCAAGCTTTTCCTTCCGGGCAATGGTGAAAGCTACCGGAGTAATTTTCTTGGCAAAGTAGCCTGAAGATTCAAGGTAGTTCCTGACGTCCTTTTCGGTGACTCTTCCGTTCGCGCCGCCAGTTCCCGTAACCTTATCTATTTTTATAAGGTAGTCCTGAGCGAACTTTTTCGCCCTCGGTGATGGATTTACTTTTGAGGGGGCGGATTGAACCGCAGCAGCCGCCTGAACGGGGGCGGAAACCGCCGTCTGGACTGGGGCTGCTGCCGTCTTCTGTTCAGGGGCTTTTGCTGCCGGAGCCGCCGCTTTCGGCGCTTCCGGCGCTTTGATTTCTTCAATGACTGGAATCGCCTCGCCATCTTCGCCGATTACGGCGGCAATGCTCATTACCGGCACTGCTTTTCCGGCAGGAATAACTATTTTCAGGATTTTGCCCTCGAACTGCGATTCGACTTCGAGGACAGCCTTGTCGGTTTCGACCTCGAAGAGGATATCGCCCTTCTTGACCATATCCCCTTCTTTCACGCGCCATTTATCGATGGTGACAGTCTCTTCGGACTGTCCCAGCTTCGGTACTGGTATTTTTGTAGCCATGCGTAATTCTCCGGTGAATGTTTAGAAGAGTTTCCTTGCGGCGTCGGCCATGTCGGCAGGAGTCGGAAGGAATGCCGCCTCAAGTGTGTAAGCCTGGGGTGCTATGCCGTTTTTCGCGCCGACTTTGAGAATTGGCGCGTCAAGATAGTCGAAACAGTTCGCCATCACCTGAGACACGATTTCACCCGTGAAGCTTCCGATGTCCACGCACTGGCTTATTGCCACGCAACGGCCTGTCTTCTTTACTGATTCGAAGACGGTTTCCCAGTCGAATGGAACAAGTGTTCTTGGGTCGATTATTTCGACGCTGATACCTTCGCCTTCAAGGATTTCAGCGGCTTTCAGCGCATCGGCGACGGCAGGACCCCACACGACAAATGTAACATCCTTTCCTTCACGAACGACGTTAGCCTGTCCGAACGGAATTAGATATTCCTCTTCCGGCACGAAGCCTTTTACGTTGTAGAGGAGTTGGCCTTCAACAAAGACGACCGGGTTGTCATCGCGTATGGCTGTTTTTATAAGACCTTTGGCGTCATATGGATTTGATGGATAAGCTACATAAGTTCCTGGGATGTGGGCGAACATTGATTCGAGCGACTGCGAGTGCTGGCCGCCGTAACCTTTTCCGCCTCCGACACTACATCTTACAACCATCGGCACCTTTGTGGACGCTCCCGTCATGTAATGCCATTTCGCGGCCTGGTTTGATATTTGATCGGAAGCCATAAGCGCGAAGTCCATGTACATCAGTTCAACGACCGGCCTGTAACCGGTCATCGCCATACCCACTCCGGTACCACAGATACAGGCTTCGGAAATAGGGCTGTTGAAAACCCTGTCGCGTCCGAAAGATTCGAGAAGTCCCTTCGAGAGCTTGAACGCACCGCCGTAATCGGCCACGTCTTCGCCATAAAGAACGACGCGTTTGTCACGGAGCATTTCCTCGATGATGCCTTCCTTGATGGCGTCGCGATAGTTTACGCGGCCTTCCGAGTCGCGTTTGACTTTCGGAAGTTCGTTATATATATCGATCTTCTTATACTTGTCGGGAACTGTTTCGCAGACGGTATCGGCGTACATATATTTGATAACGTCAGCGGGGTCTGGATCGGCTGAATCCGCGGCGCGTCTTGCGGCTCTCTCGTTACGTTCGATGACGGTCTTTTCAATCGCGTCCAGTTCTTTCGTTGAGAAAACTTTCTGCTCAATCAAGCGCTTTCTGAAGCATGTTACCGGATCGACGGCCTTCCAGCGTTCCTCTTCTTCCTTCGTGCGGTACTCGTTTCTCGGATCGGATAGCGAGTGACCATAATAACGGTAGGTATCAAGTTCGAGGAGAACCGGGCCTTTGCCCTGGGCAATAATTTTCTTCGCCCTTTCAATGGCGTCACGTACCGCCATAACATCCATGCCGCAGACGACTTCCGCATGCATGTTGTCGTTGTCGAATCCGGCTGCACGTCTGGCGAGATAGTCAACGCCGTTGACCTCTCCGTCCGCGCGTCCCGTCATGCCGAAGTGATTGTTCACGATACAGTAGATGACAGGAAGGCCGAATTTCGTTCTCGCGATTTTATCGCCGGTGAACTGGTCCTGGGCCGCCCAGTTTAAAGACTCCAGAACCACGCCGTTTGAATAGGCGCCGTCACCAGCAAAACTGCATACAACCCTGTTTTTCATCTCGGAATCGATTCTGCAGGTCATGGCTGCGCCGGTGGCAATGGGAATGCCGCCGCCGACGATGGCGTTTGCGCCAAGGTGTCCTACCCTGAAGTCGGCGATATGCATGCCGCCGCCGCGCCCTTTGCCGTAACCTGACTCTTTTCCGAAAAGTTCAGCGATTGTTCTGAAAATATGATCTTCCATTACCGCCTCGAGGAGTTCTTCGCCCTTGAGGTGGGCTGATTCGGGGCAGCGTTCCTTAAGCTCTTTTTCACTCATTTTCCTGATTGCGTGGAATCCTTTTGCAATCGAGTCGCCGTGTCCTCTGTGGGTGGAAGTGATGAGGTCGGTTATATTGAGGACGCTGCATGCGCCTGACGCCGTGGCTTCCTGCCCTATGGACAAATGTGTCGGGCCGCGGTATTCATAGTCTTTGATTATTTCGTATGCGCCTGTGCGCAGTTTGAGGATCATTTCCTCGAATTCGCGGATGGTGTACATTGACTCATAAAGTTCGGCGATTTCGGATTTGGAAATGTTTTTGGCTTCGATTTCTTCCTTCACCGTTTTGTTGTACTGGAAGGCGGGGATGTCCTTGAGTTTGACTTTACGGGCCTTGAAATCGGGACCCAGGTCACTGTAATAATTGCCCATCATGAGTTCTCCTGTTGTGTTATGATGACTTCTATTTTATTTTTCTTGAGTTTTTCAATGGTCTTCTGGCTTATCCCCGAATCGGTTACGAGAATATCGATATCGGCAATGCCGCCGCTTAAGGCGAATGAAGAGACGCCTATTTTTGAGCTGTCTGCGAGTACAATCACGACATTCGAACGTTTTATTATGAGTTCCTTGGTATACGCCTCGTTCGGGTCTGTCGTTGACATTCCATAGTCTGGGTTGAAGCCGATCGTCCCCATGAAGGCCTTATCTATATGAAGCGCACTTATGATATTTGCTGTTAAAGGGCCGATGAGGGTACGGCTTATTGCACGGAATTCTCCACCGACGAGTATGAGGCGGTGGCCCGATTCCATCAGTTCCGCCGCCGCCATGAGAGAATTGGTGATTACCGTAAGATTTTTGCGGCGAACGAGCATTTTGGAGAGGGCCTGCACCGTACTTCCGCCATCGAGATAGATTGTGTCGGAATCGTGTATAAGCTCGAGAGCTGCCTCGGCTATTAGATTTTTTTCGCCCGGATTGATTGATGCTTTTTCAGCAAATATCGGTTCTGTCTTCGGGGACTGGGCGATTATTGCGCCGCCATGCACCCTGCGAACTTTGGTCTGTTCCTCCAGTGAGACCAGATCCCGGCGCACTGTCGCTTCCGATACTCCCAGCTCCGAACTGAGCTGTTCTATCCTGCATATTCCTTTATTGAGAGCACGCAGTATAAGTTGTTCCCTCTCGGGTGAGAGCAGTTTTCTTTTTTCGCTTGCCACTATATTCTGCCTCTGTTTTTTGCTTTAGCAATAATATGACGTATTTTGAAGAAATTTGCAAGAATTTGTTCAAAAATTTCCTGAAGATTTTTTTCGTAGTTTTTAGAGAGGTATAGAATTGAAAACCTCTGGATAATTATAAAAAGAATGCTATAGTGCCGTGATTTCTGTGCTTTAACAGCATGGCCCGACTGATGGATTATAGGTACAAAATGCTAAGGAGAAATTATCATGGATATGACCATCAATGCCGTTCCGCTTGTCAAACCCGTTCTGGACCCCGAATTTCAGCCTGCCATTATATGGAATAGAAGCTTCAGGGACGCCGTCAAGCAGAGCGGGAAAGGACAAAAAATACTTATTGCCCTCGAAAGAAGCAATGGTTCCGTGTCTACACATGTTGCCGATGTTTTTACTCATACCCCTGAAACAAGGGCGCTTAACGTCAAATATGTCGAACGCATACTCAAGGTTCTCCTTTGGCTGAAGGGCGGCTGCAAAATTCATATTGCCGGTGACAAGGCTCTCGTAGAGGAAGTCGCCGCTATTTACTCGAAGGGCGGCGCGCGTGAATTCGATTCTAAAATAATGGGCAAAATCTATGGCGGCGACTTTGAGGTTAAGCACGTTTCGCTTGAAAAACTCCCTCATTCACGGGAAAATGACATGGCCCTCGGCGGAAATATGGACGGCTGTCGTATCGGCTTCGACCTTGGCGGTTCCGACAGGAAATGTGCCGCGGTAATGGATGGAGAGGTCGTTTTTACCGAAGAAGTTAAGTGGGATCCTTATTTTCAGAAGGATCCGCAGTACCATATCGACGGAATCCGCGACACTATCAAAAGAGCGGCTGCCAAGCTTCCGCGCATTGATGCCATCGGCGGCAGTTCTGCCGGTGTCTACGTTGATAACAGGGTCAGAATAGCCTCACTTTTCAGGGGTATCTCCGAAGAAGATTTCAAAAAACACGTCGAAAATATTTTTATCGACCTCCAGAAGGAATTCAACGTTCCTCTTATCGTAGTAAACGACGGCGAAGTAACCGCGCTTGCCGGAGCCATGTCCATGAACGATAACGCCGTCCTCGGCATATCAATGGGTACAAGCCAGGCCGCAGGATACGTTACGCCGCAAGGGAAAATAACCGATTGGCTAAATGAGCTTGCCTTTGTTCCCGTCGATTATCGGGACGACGGCCCCGTTGATGAGTGGTCGGGTGACATTGGCTGCGGAGTTCAGTATTTTTCCCAGCAGGCAGTCGCCAGGCTGGCGCCGCTGGCAGGGATAGAACTCCCCTCAAGCATGCCGTTTCCCGAAAGACTCGAAAAGGTGCAGGAACTCATGGAAAAAGGCGATCCGCGCGCAAGAAAAATCTATGAGACTATCGGCGTTTACTTTGCCTATACAATCGCGCATTACGCCGAATTCTACAAAATCCATAATCTCCTCATTCTCGGGCGCGTAACCTCGGGTGAGGGCGGAAATATAATTCTCGAGACCGCTGAAAATGTTCTCACAAAAGAATTCCCGGCGCTCGGCGGGAAAATCAACTTCCGCACCCCCGATGAACAAAACAAACGCCACGGACAGGCCGTTACAGCCGCCAGCCTCCCGAGCATCAAGTAATTTTAAGGAAGAGCCGAAATGAAGACACTTATTAAAAACTGCCGCCTTATTTCACCGGAACTTGAGATAAATGGCGCTTCCATAGAGATAGACGGCAAGAAAATTTCACGTCTTTACCTCGAAGGCGAAAAACTTCCAGTCGTCGACAACGTTTTTGATGCCTTTGGAAAAATGGTCATGCCCGGCTTTATTGATATCCATAGCCACGGTGCCATGGGCTATGATGCTACCGACGATAAGCCGGAGGGCATAAAGGCTATTGCCGAAGCAAAGCTGAAGGAAGGCGTAACAACTTATATAGCAACGACGCTTACCCTTATGCCTGAAGCTCTTGAAAAAGCCATGCGCCATATCGCCGCCTACCAGAAGAATCCCACCGGCTCAAAAGTCCCCGGGGTTCACCTGGAAGGCCCCTTTATAAATAAGAACTGCGCCGGCGCCCAAAATCCGGCATACGTCAGGGATCCTGATATTGACGAAGTCCTCAGGCTCAACGAGATAGCCAGAGTGCTGATAGTTTCATTTGCAGTCGAGGCTGAAGGCGGCATCGAATTCACGAGAGAGCTCGCGAAGCAGGGTATTGTTCCGTCATGCGGGCACAGTGATGCTAGTTTTGATCAGTTCAAGAGGGCAAAACAGGTGGGGCTCAAGCATTTGACCCATTTCTGCAATCAGATGACCAAGTTCCATCACCGGGAAATCGGACTTGTCGGCGCCGGTATATATGACGATGATGTTCTTATCGAAGCAATCTGTGATAAAATCCATGTCGCGCCCGATATGCTATCATTTATCTTTAAATTTAAATCCATTGACAGGATTGCCATCATCACCGATACCATGTCTGCCGCGTGTCTTAGTGACGGCGATTATGACCTGGGCGGCCTTCCTGTTTACGTTAAGAATAATGCCGCCCGCCTGAAGTCCAACGACGCACTCGCCGGAAGCGTGCTCAAGTACTATGACGGACTAAAAAACGTTTATGAGCTAACCGGGATTCCGTTGTCGAAGCTTGTCAAGACCACAAGCCTCAATCAGGCGCGTTCTCTCGGCTTCCACGACCTTGGAAAACTTGAGGCTGGCTATACTGCGGACATTGTAATACTTGACGATGATTTCAAGCCCTCGGCCGTGTTTGTAGAAGGCGCCCGCCGCGTCTAGCTTCAGGTATTTTTTAGTACTAATTTATGTTAGTTTAAAATTGACAAAGGACCTTTATTGGTATATAATTACAGTGTAAAGAGGCAGCCGGAAAAAAAGTGAGGACCATTAGTATTTTTCCGGGAGGTTCTCTACGGCTCTCTCTGCGCATGGAGTTTGTTATGTCTGATATTCCCAAAAATATCAGTGAGCCTAAGAGGGCGTGCGGAAGGATTTTTTTTAAATTTTCCTTCAATGAGCTTCTAATAGTCTTATTTATACTTGCGCTTTTTTCGGCTATGGCTATTCCTATGCTGAAGAAGATTCGCTCGGGCATGAAGAGGGCCGTCTGCACGGATTCCATAATGAAAATAAACAGACTCTGTTTGCGTTATTCAGAGGAAAACGGTTATTTCCCGCCAATCTCATCCGACCGCAACAGCATGTGGTTCGGCATGCGTTATAATAACAACCCCCAGTATGATTGGGCAGATGCCCCCATTGCCCAGAGTCTTTCATACAAAAACCGCTTTGTCGCAATATGTCCGGAAATGTATCAGCTCCTGAGCGGAAGCGGCCGCGAAAACAGTAATTATGGTTTTGGTTTTGGTTATAACAAGAGTGTCGGTTCCCTTCAGATGCTTCCTTTTGAAAAAATGGATGAAAACGCGGATAAGAGAGGGATTGAAATATCAAGGATAAGCAATCCCAAGTCATTAATGTTGTTTGCGGATACGGCAACGAGACTAGATTCTGAAGGAGGCCGAGAGCCTCAGGGAGAATGGGCGATGTATCCGTTCGCGGAGTCCAGCAGTTATTACAGAGAAGGGCGCTCTGTCTGGGGGAGTAATACACCCAGCGTTCATTTCAGGCATAGCGGGAAGGCAAATGTTTCCTGGGTCGATGGTCATGTTTCCCTTGAAAAGCTGGGAAAAAGCCGTGGGGACTGGGGAAAAAGCTGTATAGGCTATCTCGGCCCTGTAGATGACAGATATTTTAAACCATTCTGAGGAATCTGAAATGACAAATGAACCTGACAATATAGATCTTAAAGACTGGTCTCACCGCCATAAAGAATTTCATGATACAATGTCCATAACCAGAACCCGTATGTTTATTAAAGATGAGATGGATAAGAAAAAGAAGAAAAGAAAGAGGATCCTTATACTCAGGCTTCTGTTGATTTGTTCGATTTGCGCTCTTGTCTTTCTGGACATAAGAATAGCATCTCATAAAAATTCATATCATTATCAGGATGTTCTGAAGGCGCTGAAGGGGGACGACTTGGCTTATCAGAACGTAAGCAACTATGTTCGATACCTTGTAGGCAGGGTTTTCCAACATGGGCGAAGCGGACTCAACGGGAAATGGCTCGAAGGTATTCCCAAGAGTTTTGACAATGCTGCGTGGATCAAACTTAAAAAGCTTGGGCAGAAAAATTTTGTAATAGACAGTATTGAAGCAGACAAAGAGAGCGTCTTTCACGTCAAATGCCGTCCACTGGAGTCACTTTCCGACACTATTGAGCTTGATGTTATAAAGGTAAAAGTAGAAGAAGATTTTATTTTTCGGTTGCTTAGGGTATATTAATTTCTCAACGTTCGTAAATCAATGCCGGGGGGCTTGATGAATACAGGGAATAATCTATACAACATTGGGCGACTCGTGATAATCCTCTTTGCCGAAGAAAAGGAATTCTGCTCAGATATTCTCAAGATTTCTTATGAAGATATTATGAAGTTCACCGCAGACGAAAGGGAGATTTTTGGAATTGACCACGCGATGCTAGGAACCATGAAATGCCGTAAATGGAAATTTCCTGAGAGCATAATCGAAGGAGTGGCCCGGCACCACAGGCCGGTCTCGTGATATTCTTTTCTGAGCTGATTTCGATTGAGGAGATTTCAGGGCAAAATGATTTTTTAAAAATAAGAGGCAACGGGATTATGGTAAGCAGGGGAACTTACAGTGGGTGGATAGAATGAAAGATCTTACTCATAATCTGATTGGAAAACTTGCACATGAAAGCGCAGCCGGTTTTAACGACGAAGACATGGCTTCGAAGGAGAAACTGCCATGCTGGGAAAATCTCAGAGAACGCGGCACTGAACTCTGGCTTGATACAGGGGACATTTCGCAGGCTTCCGCAATCTGGAACGGAAGTTTCTCCGGACTGACAACAAATAATACACTAATCAACAAGGAAGTACAGAAAGGCATATACACGAGCTTATCAAAAATGCTTCTGAAGTGCTCGTGAAATCAGGATTGTCCGATTCCGAAATGGTCTCGGAAATATCATTCCTCCTGAATGCGTGTCACGGGCTCAGGCTGGCAGCCATGTTCAATGTGAACGCAAGTGTGGAACTTCATACAGATATGGCCCATGACCCCGATAAGACCTTCGAGTACGGGAAACGGCTTTTTGAAATAAATCCAGCAAAATTCATCATTAAGGTTCCAATGACGCCAGCAGGACTTATCGGAGCTAAAAAACTTCGTGCAGTCAATATTCCTGTCAATTTTACGCTGGGCTTTTCGGCGCGGCAAAACTACCTTGCTGCAAGATTCGCAAATCCCTCATTTGTGAACGTCTTCCTCGGACGTCTTAACGCATTTGTTTCCGAAAACTCCATCGGAAGCGGGAAAAATGTCGGCGAAAAAGCTACGCTCTCGACTCAGATGATAATATCAAAACTCAGAAGCACCCGGAAGGCATCATCGAAACTTATAGCGGCAAGCATGCGCGACGCGGGCCAGGTCGCAGCCCTCGTGAGCGTCGATGTCTTCATCATCCCCATAAGTGCTGCCTTGGAATATCTGAAGAAAAGTCATGAGCTTCCTTTGGGCATTAAAGGGAAAATTCCGGAAGCCGAATACAAAAAAGAAATTACTTAACCTCAATATGCTCTGGGATGTGAAGGACGATTTCAAGGCTTGTGTCGAAGAGCTTCTTAGCATGAAGGATACGGTAACCCCCGGATTCATCAACGGCGACTTCCGCTGCGGCGGCTTCGCGGACCTTTTTCCCGCATGGGACGAAGAGGACATCGATACAGTACAGAGCGACGGGAAAATTCCCGTGCTCCGCCATTGGGAGGAACAGCTTATTTCAGGCGAGATAGCCATAGACGCACTGATAAACCTCAGTGCGCTCTACTCTCGTTTTTCCCTGTCAAGCTTACAGTAGTATTTGTTTTTTTGTATGACTTCGAAAGATACCTTCAAATATGTCTCGTTAATATTAGATAAAAAGCTTGAAAAGTCGTGCCGAGGCAACTAATTTTTCTGAACTGGATAAACAATTCTGGAGAGAGTCCCGTGGCAGACAGTGATTATATCCTTGAAGTTCTTACCGATTACGGTGCGGTTACGGCCGAGCAGATTGAGCAAGGCTGGAAAAAAGTAGCCGAGTCAAACGGTCAATATGACATAATAGACGCTCTGAAAGTACTGGGGTACATAGACGAGTTTGAAATGATGTCTATGCTGGCCCAGCAATACGGACTGGAAACACTCGATCTTGGGGGATATCAGATACCGGAGGAAGTGATCGATCTTGTGCCACCGGAGATAGTTAAGCAGTACAGCATAGTCCCGGTAATGAAGCACGATGATATTCTGACAGTCGCTATGAGCGATCCCACCGACATGGGGACGCTGGACTCATTGCGTTATGTACTGAAAATGGATGTTGAGGCGGTTATTTCGCCCAAAGAGCAGATACAGAAGATGATTGACCAGTATTACGGCTCAGTTCTTCAGAGCGTAGACTCATTTTTGAGTGAGCTTGACTCCGGCGAGGCGAGTATAGAGTCTCAGCTTGCCGCAGACCTTGGGGAATCCGAACAAGGCGGCGGAGACGATGCCCCCATAATAAAACTGGTGTCGTTGATAATCATTGAAGCATTCAATACCCGGGCAAGCGATATTCATCTTGAGCCACTTGAAAAGCGTTACCGCGTGCGCTACCGCATAGACGGGGTACTAAAGGAAGTGGAAAGCCCGCCGAAATACTTGCAGGCGAATGTTACGAGCCGGCTGAAGATTATGGCTAAGATGGACATATCGGAAAAGCGCCTGCCTCAGGACGGACGAATTCAGCTCAAGGTTCAGAACAAGGACGTTGACCTGCGCGTATCGACGATTCCTACTACGCACGGCGAGAGCATCGTAATGCGAATTCTTGACAAGTCGAGTATTACCCTTGACATTCCCCAGCTCGGTTTCTATTCAGACGACCAGGAAAAAATTGACAAGATAATAAATTATCCTGATGGAATATTCCTAGTTACCGGTCCGACCGGCTCGGGAAAGACAACATCGCTTTACGCGTTTCTGAACAATCTTAACAAACCTCACAGGAAGATAATCACCGTTGAGGACCCGATTGAGTATCAGCTTTCCGGAATCAACCAGGTGCAGGTCAACAAGCAGATAAACATGACATTTGCCGCGGCATTGAGAGCGATGTTGCGACAGGCGCCCAATATCGTAATGGTAGGGGAGATCCGCGATACAGAAACGGCGGAAATAGCAATTAACGCGGCTCTCACAGGGCATCTTGTGTTCAGCACGCTGCATACGAATGACGCACCTAGCGCAGTAACACGACTTATCGACATGCATGTAAAGCCCTTCCTTGTGGCGTCGTCGGTAAGGGCAATCATGGCGCAGCGTCTCCTGAGAAGAGTATGTAAAGAATGCTCCGCTCCCTATACGCCAGAGCCTTATGAACTGAAAATACTCGGGATTGACGATGAATTTATGAAAACCGCCAAGTTTATGAAGGGGCGCGGATGCGCCAAATGCGGGAACTCGGGTTATAAGGGACGAATGGGGATTTATGAGGTATTCGTGCTTACTGAAGACATACAGCACCTCATTTACGAGAAGGTTTCCTCAAACGTAATAAAAGAGGCAGCCAGAAAAGGCGGGATGCGTACGCTTCGCGAGGATGCCTTGAGAAAAGCGGCGGCCGGGTCGACTTCGCTCGAAGAGGTAATAAGGGTAACTGTTACGGACGAAGACTAGGACAAGTCTAAGTCTAAGTTCTGGAAAGGTTAAAATATGCTTGATCCTGAAAATCAGACATTGAAGGACATGTTGATTGCGGAGTCGATATGCACTCCCGAGCAGCTTACGGAGATAGAAGAGGAGCATCACCGCAGCGGCAAACCTCTTTCCGAGATACTCATAGACTATGAGATAATTTCAGACGAGGGGATGCTCGACCTTATAGCAAACAGTCTCGGGACGGAGGTGGTCGATCTCTCGAAGATGGATGTTGAAAGAGCGATTGTAGAGATGATAGACCCCGACACCGCCAGAATGTACGGCGTAGTGCCGGTGGCGTTCGACGGAACTACGCTGACCGTAGTTACAAGAAATCCTCTCAATTACCAGATTGCCGATGAACTTCGCTTTATTCTCAACCGCGATATAAATGTAGTCATAGCTCCGGAAAAGCAAATAGACGTGGCTGTTGAAAAATATTATCCCACGGACATGGGCACTGTCCACGAAATGCTTTCCGAAATGAACATCGAGGAAAAAGGAGAGCTCGATCCCTTTGCAGAAAGTGACCAGGAACTGGAAAGCGTAGCCAACGAAGCTCCGATAGTCCGTTTCGTGGACGTTATAATGTATCAGGCCATTAAGGACAAGGCCAGCGATATACATTTTGAACCGTTTGAAAAAGAATTCAAGATAAGGTATCGCATAGACGGCGCTCTTTATGAGATGAAACCGCCTCCGAAGAGTCTTGCAATCCCGGTAATAAGCCGTGTAAAAATTATGAGCGGACTCAATATCGCGGAAAGACGTCGCCCGCAGGATGGACGAATTCAGCTTAAGATCGGCGGCAAACCGGTTGACCTTCGTGTGTCGACGCTGCCGACATCGTACGGGGAATCAGTGGTGCTCCGAGTTCTCGACAGATCCGTAGTCAACCTTGACCTCGATGTCCTGGGGATAGGTGAGGACGTGCTTGAGAAAATCAGGCAAATGATAAATATGCCTAACGGTATTTTCGTTGTTACCGGTCCGACCGGTTCGGGGAAGACAACTACTCTTTATTCGGCTATCAAGGAAGTAAACCACATTGAGGACAAAATACTTACCGCCGAGGATCCGGTGGAATACGACGTTGAGGGGATTATCCAGCTCCCTATAAATGAAGGTATAGGAATGACCTTCGGAAGAGCGCTGAGGGCCTTTCTGCGACAAGACCCGGACCGCATAATGATAGGGGAAGTGCGAGACTTGGAAACCGCGCAGATGGCCATACAGGCATCGCTCACCGGGCACTTTGTATTCAGCACGCTGCATACCAACGATGCTGCCGGTGCGGTAACGCGTCTCATAGACATGGGAGTGGAGCCGTTCCTTATAACATCTTCACTTGTAGGAATTTTAGGTCAGCGTCTTATAAGAAGAGTCTGTCCAAACTGTAAAACGGCGTTCGACCCCACCGATGAAGACCTTGTGGCGCTGAATCTCGAAAGAAGTGATGTTGGCGACAGGAAGTTCTACTACGGGAAGGGTTGCAGCGTATGTAATGAGACCGGTTATAAAGGCAGAAAATCCATTACGGAACTGCTCGTATGCAACCCTCAGATAAAAGAGCTTATTGTGCAGAGCGCACCCACGGTGGTTATAAGAGACAAGGCCAGAGAGCTCGGAATGAGAACGATGAGGGAAGACGGAATCCGTTCGATACTAAACGGTGAAACTACTATGGAAGAAGTACTTAAGTATACATGATTAAACAATACATGGGACAGCGGAGGGTAATCGTATGGCAGTGGAAATGAGCGAGCTTTTGCAGTTGTGTGTAGAGGAGGGGGTAAGCGACCTTCACGTGGAAGTCGGCGCCGCCCCGATGGTAAGGCTACACGGGTCACTTACTCCGCTTGATATACCCGTGCTCACTCCGGAAGACACGGAGAGGATGGTAAAATCCATAACCTCTGATTCCCACATGCAGCAAATACAGGAAAACGGTTCGGTTGACTTTGGGTTTGCCTTCAGCGACAAGGCCCGTTTCCGGGTAAGCGCCTTCAAGCAGAAAGGTTATTTCGGAACAGTCCTTCGTCAGATACCCAACAAACTGCTTTCCCTCGAACAAATAGGACTTCCGAACAGTATAAAGGACCTTCTTTACAGACCGCGCGGACTCATCCTCGTTACCGGCCCGACAGGGAGCGGCAAAAGTACCACTCTCGCCTCGATGTTGAATGTGATAAATGAGGAAAGGGACTGCCATATAATCACCGTTGAAGACCCTGTAGAGTTCTTTCATAACCACAAGAAAAGCATGGTAATACAAAGGGAGATCGGTACCGACGTCCCCAGTTTCAGCGATGCCTTGAAAAGGGCGCTCCGACAGGATCCTGACGTGATACTCGTGGGAGAAATGAGAGACCTCGAAACGATGGAGGCGGCCGTGACCGCAGCGGAGACCGGACATCTCGTCTTCGCCACTTTGCATACCACCGGCGCCACAAGAACCGTGGACAGAATAGTCGACGCCTTCCCCACGGACCAGCAAGAGCAGATAAGAACCCAGCTGGCCTCTTCGCTTATCGCCGTCATTTCACAAGTGTTGCTACCGCGCTCCGACAAACCGGGCCGCGTCGCAGCGTTTGAAATAATGATATCAACACCATCAATACAGGCGCTGATAAGAGAAAGCAAGACCTACAGGATAACCTCTGAACTTCAGACCGGGGCCAAGTTTGGAATGAACACGCTTGACGCGCATTTGATTGAGCTTTACAGCAACAAGATAATATCCTATGGTGAAATGATAACTAAGGCCCAGGACCCGCAAAGCATGCTCCAGAAGCTGGGGCAGGGCTGAGTTTTTTAATTAAAAGGGAGATATAGATATGCCCCTATTTCAGTACACGGCGATGGACTCCGTCGGCAAGGAAAAAAAAGGAAAAATGGAGGCTTCCAGCGAAGATGCTGTGGCGGCTTCACTCAAAGAACAGGGAATGTTTCCAACCTCAATAAAAGCGACAAAGGGAGCTGCTAAAAAGGAAAGCGGCCCAGCCAAGGACGGAAAGAAAAAAGGCATGTCGATGAGTCTTAACTTCGGGCCTATGGTGATTAAGGTCAAGGACCTTACGGTACTTACGAGGCAGCTGGCCATTCTTCTTGATGCGGGTCTGCCTTTGATAAGATCGCTCAGAACACTGGAAAAACAATCGAGAAATCCGGCCATAAAGAAAACATTGAACGATGCCGCCAATTCGGTAGAAGGCGGATCCACATTTTCGGAAGCCCTTTCACAGCATCCCAAGTCTTTCAACAAACTTTATCTTAACATGGTAAGGGCTGGCGAGGCCGCGGGCGCTATGGAGCTTATTCTGAACCGACTTGCGGTATTCATGGAAAAAGCCGCCAGAATCGTCGGCAAAGTAAAGTCCGCCCTGATATATCCGTGTGTGGTTCTCACGATTGCATTGCTTATTACCTCAGGTCTGATGGTATTCATCGTTCCCAAATTCCAGAAGATATTCCAGGACCTGCTTGCCGGCGAGCCGCTTCCGGCTCTCACCGCATTCGTCATGAAGATAAGCGAGGTAATGCAGACCCAATTTATCCAGGCGGGAATTGTAATTGCAGTTTTTGGAGTGGCATTCAAGATATTCTCTAAAACGCAGAAGGGCAAATATATAATTGACTGGGTACTGTTCCGCTTGCCTCTTTTCGGCCCAATCATATCAAAATCGTCAATATCAAGGTTTTCACGCACGCTTGGAACACTCCTGAGTTCAGGCGTTCCCGTCCTAAACGCCCTGATAATAGTGAAGGAAACGGCAGGTAATGAAACCGTATCCAAGGCTGTACAGCAGGTGCACGATGCTGTGAAGGAGGGTGAGGGCATGGCTAGTCCGCTCGCGGCAACAAAGATTTTTCCTGACATGGTCATAAGCATGATAGAAGTAGGCGAAGAAACCGGCAAGCTGCCCGAGATGCTTGAGAAAGTAGCCGACACTTATGAGGAAGAGGTCGACAATGCGGTAAGCGGGCTCACATCCATGATCGAACCGTTGATGATCGTGGGGCTGGCCGTTATCGTAGGTACGATTGTTATAGCACTCTTTATGCCGTTGATAAAAATCATAGAAAAGATTGGATCTTCATAAGATTCCACCACGGAAAAAAGGAATTAGTCAGATGCAGAAAGAAAAAGTTTTTGCCATTGTGATGGCAGGGGGGAAGGGAGAGCGCTTCTGGCCTCAGAGCAGAGTGTCGCATCCAAAACAGTTGCTCAGGCTTATTGGAAACTTGACGTTGATAGAGCAGACAGTGGAGCGCCTACTTCCGCTTGTTCTGCCTGAAAATATTATTATCATAAGCAATGAAGACTATGTGGCTCCGATGCGCTCACTGCTTTCCAATATTCCGGCAGCGAACATAATAGGCGAGCCGGTGGGGCGCGATACGGCACCCTGCATTGCCCTTGCCGCCGCAGTTGTCAGGGCCAGAGGAAAGAATGATGACGCGGTAATGATGTTTCTTCCAGCAGACCATGTTATCAAGGAAAAGGAGCTTTTACTGAAATCTCTTTCCGCGGGAATCAATGCGGCCGCGTCGGGAAAGGTTGTAACCATCGGAGTCGACCCGAGCTTTCCCAGCACTGGTTACGGGTACATACATTGCGGCAAAAAGCTTGACATCAAATCTGATATTGAGTTTTTTGAAAGTGTGGGATTCAAGGAAAAGCCGGACCTTGAGACGGCGGTGAAATTCCTTGAGGAAGGCTGTTATAAGTGGAACAGCGGCATGTTTATATGGTCGTGTTCAACCCTTGTGCAGGCATTAAAACAGTTTACCCCCAGCCTCTTCGAGGCGATGCAGGAAATTGAAAAGTCGATAACCGGCGGTACCTTTGAAAAAACGCTTAAGGAGATATATCCCTCTCTCAGTAAAATATCCATAGACTATGCAATAATGGAAAAAATCAGCAATGTCATCGTAGAAAAATGCACCTTTGACTGGGATGACGTTGGCAGTTGGACTGCCCTCAGAAACCAGATAAAGGCTAGGGAGCACAATAACGTAGTCAGGGGGCTGCACGAGGGGCTGGGAACGGAAGATTGTATAGTGGTAAGTGACGCGTCCCACCTCATAGCGACCGTGGATGTAAAAGACCTGATAATAGTTCATACTGAGGATGCCACACTCGTGTGCAACGCAAAGTCCGCGCAGAAGATAAAAGAGCTTGTCCAGCAGTTGTCCATGAAGCCTGAACTTTCCAGATTCTTATAAAAAATGAGAATTCTCGGCATAGATTATGGGACGGTCAGAGCGGGGCTTGCCATAAGCGATGAATTAGGGTTTATTGCACAGCCTCTTGAATCCGTCACGTATACATCTTTCAGAGTGCTTGTTGATTATATAGCCTCGGAATGCGTGAAGCGCTCCGTCGGAAAGATTATCATAGGCTTGCCGAAGCATATGAGCGGCAATGAGGGAGATTCCGCGGTAAAGGCGCGCGGACTCGGCAACGCCTTGAGCGAAAAACTCGGAATACCCGTTATCTACCAGGACGAAAGAATGACAAGCAAGGCCGCCGAAAGGGCATTGCTCGAATCGGACATGTCGCGCAAGAAAAGAAGAGAAAAAATAGACTCGGTCGCGGCGGCGATAATCCTTCAATCATATCTTGATTCAAACAGCCTATGAAAGTTTTTGTCATAAACATTGGGAATACGAATACCGAATATGGGGTATTCGAAAACGGACAGATCAATGAAGTCACAAGCTGCCCGACTATTTCCTTTGAAAGGAGCATGATACCGTCATGTATTCCAGTCGCGTTTGCATCGGTCGTACCGTCAAAAAACAGTATTTTCGACGGACTGGATTCGTTCAGGCTTTCCGCTCAGTCAAAAACAGGGCTTGATTTCAGTAACGTAGATTCATCAACAATCGGGGCAGACAGGGTTGCCAATGCGGTAGCGACCGCCTTTACAGAGAAGCTTCCGGCTGTTTGCATTGATTGCGGGACGGCGATAACATTTGAGATTGTAAGTTCCTCCAGAGCGTTCCTCGGCGGTGCGATTCTTCCGGGAAGGACGCTCCAGAGAAAAGCGCTCCGCGATCATACCGCGCAGCTTCCGCTTGTTCCGCTTTCGAGCAGCCTTGACGGGGTATTTGCCGGTACCAGTACCGCAGACGCAATAAGGCTGGGTGTTGACGCCGGTACCGTCGGGGCCGTAAAAGAGATACTCGTCCGTGTTAGAAATTTTTTTCCCGTCGGTGAATTGACCTTAATAGCGACAGGAGGCGATGCAGAGTTTTTTAAAAGAGAGATTTCTGAATTAGAAATCCGCGATAATAAATATACATTATATGGCATTGCCAAAGCATGGGAGATGAACAAAAGTGAAAATTAAGATTTGTGGAATTAAGACGGCCGAAGATATACAGGTGGTTATAGATTCAGATGCGGATGCCGCCGGATTTCTTATCGGGCAGCTTCATGCGTCAAAGGACTTTATACTTCCGAGTACAGCCGCCAGGCTCGCGGAAATGCTTCCGCCCTATATAAGTCCGGTGATAGTGACGCATTTGTTTGAATGCGATCCTATTCTTGAAATTGTATTGAAGACGGGTATAACAACTATTCAGCTTCATGGCAAGTGCTCGATAGACGAGGTGAAAAAACTTAAAGACTCGCTTCCTCTCAACAGCAAAATAATTATCTCAACGTACGTTGTAGATAATTGCTGCGACCCCGACCCGTCGGATTATTATTCCTACGTTGACGCGGTACTACTCGACAGCTACAACCGAGAGCCGGGAATGATAGGCTTAAATGAAAAGGATCCGATGAAATGTCACAACTGGCTATTTGCCGCCGAATTTGTGAAGAAATGCCCGCTGCCGGTAATCCTAGCCGGCGGCCTTACTCAGGAAAACGTCGCGGACGCGATAAAAACGGTGAAGCCCTTTGGGATTGATGCAAATAACGGACTGAAGGACGAAAGCAGCGATGGGCGTTCTCTTAAAAAATGCAGGGAGTTTGTCAGGAAGGCCAGAATTACTTCCACTTCCATAATGCCTTCCCATTTCGAGGGGTGAACGTGAGCAGAAAAACGTCCAGCGAACTTAAGAGCTCTTATGATGTTATTGTAGCCGGAGGCGGGCTTGGCGGGCTTACCGCGGCGAATGTCCTTGCGATGTCCGGATACAATGTTCTGCTCGCCGAACAGCATTTTCAACTAGGCGGGCTGGCCACGTACTTCAAGCGCAAGGGGCATATATTTGATGTTGCGCTGCACGGTTTCCCGATAGGGATGAAGAAAACTCTCAGAAAATATTGGTCGCAGGAGATGGCAGACCATATAACCCAGGTCAAATCAATACGCTTTGACAACCCCCAGTTCTCGCTTGAAACAACCTTTACAGAAGAAGACTTCACGAGGATTCTCATAGAGAAATTCGGACAGACGCGCGAGCATGTGAACGCGTTTTATAAAGAGTTGGCGTCCATGAATTTCTATGACGAGAACAAGATAAGTAATAGAGAGCTTTTTGAAAAGTATTTTCCGGGACGCAACGATATCGTAAGGCTCCTCATGGAACCGATAACTTATGCCAACGGCTCGACTCTCGACGAGCCGGCAATAACCTATGGGATAGTGTTCTCAAACTTCATGAGCAAAGGAGTTTATACATTTTCAGGTGGTACCGACCTCATGCTTAACATGATGGAGAAGGAGCTTTCGAGAAATGGTGTCGATATCGCGCTCAGCACGAAGCTCGAAAAGCTCTCTGTCAGTAACGGAAAAATAAAAGGGGCCGTGCTGAACGGGCGGGAAATATCCTGCCGCGCCGTATTGTCGAACGGGAATATCCTGAGCACTATTGAAGAATGGGCCGGCGAAGAAAACTTTTCAGATTCGTTCATGGAGAAAGTAAGAAAAGTCCGGCTTAATAACAGCAGCTGTCAGGTTTATATCGGCTTGAAAAAAGGTGAAAAATTCGATCATATAGGCGATCTTCTTTTTACATCGGTTCATCCGGTCTTCGATCCTGCGGCAATACTCGACAAAAAGATAAGCAGCCGCACATATTCTGTTTATTACCCGGAAATAAGACAGGGTTCCGAAGACTACACTGTGGTAGCGTCAATGAATGCGCGTTATGAGGACTGGGCTGAGCTTTCTGATAACGAGTACAAGGAGGCCAAGAAAAAACTGATAGACGATACATTTGCACACCTTGATAAATATATTCCCGGAATAAAAGAGAAGAGCGATTACGCCGACGCCGCGACGCCGCGCACGTTTAAGCACTACACTCTTCACGGCGGTGGCTCATCGTTCGGCACAAAGTTTGAAGGTCTTGACGTGAGTATGAAGTTGCCCGAACAACTAGGCGGCCTTTTCCATGCGGGCTCAGTCGGAATTATAATGTCAGGCTGGCTTGGCGCGGCCAATTACGGGGTGATTGTAGCCAACGGCGTTGATAAATATCTGCACGCAGGTAAAGTCTGTACATAACGGTGTGGCGTCCGCCAGTCCGACAAAACGATAATGGGGATTATGGCCGATTTTAAAATATATTCATCAAACAGGACTGAGCTGTTGGCGGAAAAATTGGCCGCCGAGCTCAGGAAATCGGAAGGGCATCCCCTGCGGAC
>Ga0209417_1003178_pt1 | contig 22748 bp, 23 predicted proteins | sample RifGroF2_FD_184002 | JGI IMG/M metagenome (GOLD analysis project Ga0209417, IMG submission 184002) | Groundwater microbial communities from Rifle, Colorado, USA - Groundwater F2 (SPAdes) (version 2) | ecosystem: Environmental > Aquatic > Deep subsurface > Groundwater | place: Rifle, Colorado... | reverse complement strand
AGGGAGCCGGGAGTACCCGAAGTATCCGCATAAGCGGGTCCTAAGGTAAGCTCGGTGACAGGGACTAAGTCGTAACAAGGCACGGCTAGCGGAAGCTGGTCGTGGAATAATTCAATTTGAAAAACGTCCCAGTCTTGTGAAAGAAATTTTGCAAGACTGAGTGTCTCGTCTCAAACGAACACTGATCTCGGAGAGATTGGATATATTGAGTCGGTATTGTGTCGCTCAATTGACGACACAATAGTCTAAATATATTATGGACTTAAAAAAATATATTGACAGAGAGGAAAGACTCTTAAGTTATAAGAACGAAACAAAACAAAGTACAGCAATCTCCTAAAAACACCACGTCTAAATACGTGGTGTTTTTGTTTTGTGATATAATTATTTTAATATGCAAGCTAAACAAGATAAAAAAATAAAAAGAGTAGGAGTGTTGCGAGGTGGATCGGGTAAACATTATGCTTCATCTTTAAAAAAAGGTGGAGAAATTATTTCTCATATTTTTGAAAAATTAGGACATATATATAAACCGGTTGATATTTTTATAGATAAAAATCATATCTGGCATTGTGGTGGAGTGCCGATAAACCCGAGCGATTTGATAAATAAGATAGATGTAGCTTGGAACGTCGCGCACCCTAGCTTGTCCAATATTTTAGATAGCTTATATATTCCTCACATCAGCACCCCGGCTTTTTCTTCTACTCTAGAAAATAGTAAAGAACTTTTGAGAGAGCACATGAAAGAGATTGGTTTACAGATGCCGAGGTCAATCATCATTCCCGCTTACCAAAAAGATTTTGATGGTCCGAGAGAAAGATATGCGATCAAAAAAGCCAAAGAAATCTTTGAGAAATTTTCTTCACCTTGGATTGTAAAATCTTTTACTGATGATTCTACGATGGGTCCCGTTAGAGGCCGCGAGGGCTCGCAGCGACCCTTTGCCTCTAACGGGATGGCTATCCATCTGGCAAAGACTTTTCCCGAACTTGTGAATGCTATAGAAGATGGAGCGAAGCATGACAAGAGCATATTGGTAGAGGAATTTATCGCAGGAAAAGTCGCTTCGGTACATACTATGCCGAAATATCGTGGGGAAGATATTTATACTTTTCCATTAGGTAGTTCTTTTGGTAATTTTTCGTCAGAAGAAAAAGAAATTTTAACTCAAGTGGCAAAAAATTTACACAAACATATAGGTGCAAAACATTATTTAAAATCTGATTTTGTTTTAAATTCTCACGGCAGAGTATATCTCTTGCAGATTGAATCAATGCCAGATTTAAAAACTGATTCTCATTTTTCACAAGTTTGTGAATCCGTCGGTGCTCAAATGCATCATGTGATAGAACATATGTTGGAGCAGGCATAGTTGCTTTTTATCTCAATTTGGTGTATTATATAAATATAAATTAATTATCTCCTTTTTTGTATATTGGTAAGTTTTCTCTCCGAAAACTATATATTAATAGTTACTTTTGATTAAAAAATGACACATGTAAATTTGTTTGAAGCTTTAGGGTGGAAGAAGGGGATGGATGAAGAAAGTAGAGAATTGGCAAAAAGTTTACCGGAAGTTCACAAATCAATTCCTATACCAAAAAATTATGGATTCTTTAGGAAATTAATGGTTTTTGCTGGGCCTGGGTTTTTGGTTGCGGTCGGCTATATGGATCCAGGCAACTGGGCTACAGACTTGGCTGGAGGATCTAAATTTGGTTACGCTCTTTTATCTGTAATTTTGCTTTCAAATTTTTTTGCAATGTTGTTACAACACTTGGCTTTGAAACTAGGTATCGTGACGGGTAGAGATTTGGCACAGATGTGCAAAGAGCAATATTCTAAAAAAACAGCTATTTTTTTATGGCTGATGGCAGAGGTTATGATTATCGCTTGTGACTTAGCAGAAGTACTTGGTTCGGCTATTGCTCTAAATTTACTTTTTGGAATTCCCATTTTATGGGGCGTCATCATCACAGCGGTGGATGTGCTCGTAATTTTACTTCTTCAGAATAAAGGTTTTCGCTATATAGAAGCAGTGGTGGTCACTTTGATCAGCACTATTACATTAGCTTTCGTGGCGGAGATAGTCCTATCTTCTCCATCTATCGGCCCATTGCTTGCTGGTTTTATTCCGACTGCAGAATTAGTTTTTAATCCAGAAATGCTTTATCTTGCGATAGGTATATTGGGTGCTACAGTAATGCCACACAATTTATATTTACATTCTGCCATAGTACAAACCAGAAATTATGAAGAGAGTGAAGAAGGTAAAAAAGAAGCGGTGAAATTTGCTACGATTGATTCTACAGTAGCTCTATCTTTAGCTTTATTTGTGAACGCTGCGATACTTATAGTGTCTGCCGCAACTTTTTATTATAAAGGATACAACGATGTCGCTGAGATTGAAGAAGCTTATAAACTCCTCGCTCCACTTCTCGGTACTGGAGTCGCTAGTGTTTTATTTGCTCTAGCACTGCTTGCTTCTGGACAAAATTCTACTATCACTGGAACTTTGGCTGGGCAAATAATCATGGAAGGTTTTATTAATTTTAGAATTAAGCCATGGATGCGAAGATTGATCACTAGATTGATGGCTATAGTGCCAGCTGTCTTATTTATAGCTATATATGGTGGAGAAGGTGTGACGGATCTGCTCATTTTAAGCCAGGTTGTCTTGAGTATTCAACTTTCTTTTGCCGTATTTCCATTGATAATGTTTACGAGTAGTAAGAAAATTATGGGTAATTTTGCAAATTCTAAAAAAATGACTATCGCATCTTGGATAATAGCTATTATTATAGCTATACTTAATGTTTGGTTGATAATCAATGTACTTAAATAATTTTTAGTTTTATGTTATTCTTATAGGAAGGAAATTGTTTTTATCTGTAGCGGGTGGTCGCACTCACATAGGCACATATGTTGGAGTTTCGCCATCACCCGCTTCAAATGAAAATAATAAAATAAAAAAACCACAAAATAATTTTTGTGGTTTTTTTATTTTGAAAGTTATCCACAGTTTTATGAAAAAAGTATTGTATTATATTTTATTATGCGAGATAATTAATATAGTTTGAAGCAATAAATATTTTGGTCGGTTTATTGCAAACTAATTTAATAATTTAATTTAAAATATTATGGCAGCAAAAAAGAAAGCAAAGAAAGTAGCAAAGAAAAAAACAGCAAAGAAAGGAAAGAAGCGAGCATAGTTTTATCTTTCCTACTTAGAAAAAACTTCCAATTAAAATTGGAAGTTTTTTCTTTTTATTTATCGTTCACGAAAGTCTCATTTTATGCTAGAATATGACAATGTCATTATGGAATAAAATATTTGGGGATGAAAGCTCAAAATTCATTAAAAATACCAAAGAAATTGTAGATAAAATCAATTCTTTTGAGGAATCTATATCCAAGTTAGCTGATTCTGATTTTCCAAATAAAACACTGGAATTTAAAGATAGAATAGCAAAAGGAGAGAGTCTAGATTCTATACTTCCAGAGGCTTTTGCTTTGGTGCGGGAGGCTGCAAAAAGAAATTTAAAAGAAAGACACTACGATGTTCAGTTGATAGGAGGTATAGCTCTTCATCAAGGAAAGATTGCAGAGATGAGAACTGGTGAAGGTAAGACTTTGGTGGCCGTACTTCCAGCATATTTAAACGCTCTTTCGGGAGAGGGTGTACATATAGTCACTGTCAATGATTATCTTTCTAGGATAGGTGCAGTATTGATGGGCCAAGTTTATAATTTTTTAGGACTTTCAGTGGGTGTTATAAATTCACAAAATGTTTCTTATCTATATGATGCTAAACATATAGAAGAAGACAAAGAGAGAGATCAAGTAGGTGAATTTAAAATAGTTTATGATTTTTTGAAACCATGCACAAGAAAAGAAGCATATCAGGCAGATGTGACTTATGGTACAAATCATGAATATGGTTTTGATTATTTGCGAGATAACTTGGTCAGTTCAGTAGATGATTTAGTTCAAAGAGAACACAATTTTGCAATTGTGGATGAAGTTGATTCTATTTTGATAGATGAAGCACGTACACCACTCATTATTTCTTCAGCTTCTTCAGATTCGGAAGATTTTTATATTAAATTTTATCAAATAGCCAAACAACTAAAGCGTGATACGGATTATGAAGTGGATGAAAAATTAAAAGCAATATCTCTCACTGATGCTGGAATTACAAAAGCAGAGAAAATGCTCGGTATAGAAAATATTTATACTGAAAAAGGTATAAAATATGTTCATCATTTAGAAACAGCTGTAAAAGCTCAAGCAATATTTGAACGAGACAAGGATTATGTTGTTAAGGAAGGGGAAGTGATAATCGTAGATCCATTTACTGGACGTCTACAGCCGGGTAGGCGTTGGAGTGAGGGTATTCATCAGGCAATTGAAGCGAAAGAAGGAGTAAAAATTGAAAAAGAGACTCGCTCGTCTGGTTCTATTACTTTTCAAAATTATTTTAGGTTTTATAAAAAACTATCCGGCATGACCGGTACAGCAGCGACTTCAGCTGAAGAATTCTTAAAAGTTTATGGATTGGACGTCATTGTTATTCCGACCAATCGTCCTATTATTCGTATTGACCATTCGGATTTAATTTTTCAGACAGAAAAAGGAAAGTTTCAAGCTATTGCTAAAAAGGTAAAAGAATTACACGAAAAAGGTCAGCCAGTTTTGATTGGTACTATCTCCATTGAAAAAAATGAACTCCTCTCTGTCTATCTAAAACAGGAAGGAGTGCAACATACTATATTGAATGCAAAGAATCACGAGAAAGAAGGTGAAATAATAGCTCAAGCTGGTAAGCGTGGTGCAGTGACCATAGCTACAAACATGGCTGGCCGTGGTATCGATATCAAACTCGGAGGTAATCCTTTGGTGAAAGAAGAATATGAATTTGTAAAAAATGCCGGAGGTCTTTTTGTATTGGGTACAGAGCGTCATGAAGCACGCAGGATAGACAATCAGCTCCGAGGACGCTCGGGCAGACAAGGAGATCCGGGCGGAACTATATTTTATGTATCGCTTGAAGATGATTTGATGCGAGTATTCGGTTCAGAAAAAATAAAAAATATGATGGGACGTTTTGGAATTCCAGAAGATATGCCGATTGAAAATCGTTTTATCAATAGTACTTTAGAAGGAGCACAATCAAAAATAGAAGGTTTTCACTTTGATGCCAGAAAGCATACCCTCGAATATGATGATGTAATGAATCATCAACGTAAAACGATTTATGCAAGACGTCAAAAGATGTTGCGTGCAGACAAGGAAGAAATCAAAGCTTTGCTTGCTGATGTCGCTTCTAGTAGGGAAGGTTTTGATAAAATAATTGAAGAGAAAAAAAGTAAAATAGGCGAAACAGCATTTTTTGAGACTGCGAGAAGAATAGCTCTCTATACTACTGACACATTGTGGATGGAGCACTTAGAAGCGATGGATTATTTACGTGGATCTGTAAATTTGCGAGCTTATGGACAGCGTGAACCTATCGTAGAATATAAAAAAGAAGGCTTGATGATGTTTAAGGAGATGGAAGAAGCATTTAAAGAACAAGTAGCTTCTTTAATAGATAAGATAAATACAGAAGGTGCTAAAAATATTCAAATAGAGACAGAGAATGTCCCCAAACAGACTCTAATTACGAGTCATAGTGAGCCAAGTGAACTTGGAGGAAAAAAAGATACACAAATGGAAAGTGCGAAAGAAGTAGGTAGAAACGATCCTTGCCCTTGTGGTAGTGGAAAAAAATATAAAAAATGCCACGGTGTTTAATAAATTAAATTTTATGAAAAACCTAGAAATTGGAGCAGTGTATAGGCACTACAAGGGAACTAAAGTAAAAGTTCTTTTTGAGGCTATACAAAGTGAGACGAAAGAACACTTGGTAATTTATATGCATTTGGAAGACGGGGTTATTTGGGCTAGACCAAAACACATGTTTTTGGAAAATATTGTGTTAGATGGAAAAGAAATTGAACGATTTGAAAAAATAGATTCTGAAATTTTAATACAACCAAGATTGAAATGAAAAACTTAAATAAGAAACTCAAGACAATTTGGTGGAAAGGCAAGTCGCTTTGGGCGATGTATTATTATGGTAATCCATCAAGGAAATTAAAGGTTGTCGGAGTGACGGGCACGAACGGCAAGACGACTACAGCTACGCTTTTGTATAGGATTGCGACAGAACTTGGTTATAAAGCAGGGCTTATCAGCACGGTTGAAAATATTATTGGAAAAGAAGTCAGATCTTCTACACACACTACTCCAGATTCTATATCTCTTACTAAACTTTTTTATGACATGGAGAAGAATGGATGTGAATATGTTTTTATGGAAGTGAGTTCACATGCACTCGATCAAAACAGAGTAATGGGGGTGAATTTTGTCGGAGGAGTTTTTACAAATCTTACACATGATCATTTGGATTATCATAAAAATTTTGAAAATTATTTCAATGCTAAAAAGAAATTTTTTAAAATGTTACCCGAGAAAGCTTTTGCTTTAACAAATGCTGATAATGAATATGGATTAAAGATGCTAGGAGGAATAAAGGCGAATCAATTTTCTTATGGATTTTTGGGTGATTATGATAAAGTTCATTTTAACGGAGAGATAAAGAAATTAGATTTTGATGGTTTAGATTTATCTTTTAATAATATTTCTATAAAGTCCAAACTCTTGGGGAAATTTAATGCTTACAATTTACTTGCAGTCTGGAGTGCGAGTTCTTTACTTGGTTTTGATATGTATAGAGTCAATAAAATTTTAGAAAATATTGAACCTCCACGTGGAAGATTTGAACATTTTACATCTAATACTGGTGTTTTAGTTGTTGTAGATTATGCTCACACGCCGGACGCACTAGAGAAAATCCTTCTAGCTATAAAAGAGATAAAACCAGCAAAAGGACGCATTATTTCTGTCTTTGGTTGTGGTGGAGATAGAGACCCAATGAAAAGAAAAATTATGGGGCAGATAGGGGCTACTTTGTCTGATGTTGCAATCTTTACTTCGGACAACCCAAGGAGCGAAGATCCAGAAAAAATTATAGAACAAATGAAAGAAGAGTTGTCTTTGGAAGATTTGAAAAAAGTAATAACTAATTCAAACCGTCACGAAGCAATTTTGGAAGCAGTAAAAATAGCTACAAAGGGAGATATAATCCTCTGCGCCGGCAAAGGTCATGAAGATTATCAAGAAATCAAGGGGGTGAAACATCATTTCGATGATTTAGAAGAGTTTAAAAATGTCTATGCAGAATAAAATTATGGATTTTAAAGAATTTTTTAAGGGTAAAAAAATTACAATCATGGGGTTGGGGCTTTTGGGGCGAGGGCTCGGTTATACAAAATTCCTGGCGGAATGCGGGGCAGATTTGATAGTGACAGATTTAAAAACAAAAAAACAACTTGCAACTTCAGTAAAAGAAATTACGAATTACGAATTAAAAATTAAAAATAAAAAGAAAATAAAATTTGTTTTAGGAGAGCACAGACTTCAAGATTTTAGAAATAGGGATATGATCATCAAAGCAGCTGGGGTGCCTATCGATTCTGTTTATATAAAGGAAGCAGAAAAAAATGGTATTCCCATTGAGATGGATGTTTCACTTTTTGTAAAATGTGCACCGGAAATAACACTTGTTGGGGTGACTGGAACAAGGGGTAAATCTATGACAACTACATTGATTTATGAAATACTTTCTAAAAATTTAAAAGATAAAAATGTATATCTTGGTGGAAATGTCAGGGGTGTAGCCACTCTACCTTTATTAGAAAAAATAAAGAAAGGAGATGTGCTAGTCTGTGAGCTTGATTCTTGGCAGTTGCAAGGTTTTGGTGAAGCAAAAATTTCTCCTCATATTTCTGTATTTACTTCTTTTATGCCGGACCATATGAATTATTATAAGGATTCGATGAAGGATTATTTTGCTGACAAAGCAAATATTTTTAAATATCAAAAGGATAAAGATGTATTGATAGTTAGACCTCATGTAAAGAAACTTATCTCTAAAAAAATAAAAAGTAAATTGATAGTTGCTGATGTAAAAAGTATCACTGATTATAAATTTATCGTACCCGGAGAACACCAGAGAGAAAATTTGGCTTGTGCGGTAGAGGTAGCAAAGCAATTTGATATACCAATTTCCAAAATAAAACAAACTGTTAAAAATTTTAAAGGATTGGAAGGCAGACTTCAATATTTAAAAACAATAAAAGGTGTAAAAATATATAATGACAATAATGCTACGACACCGGAAGCGACTATCTCAGGCATCCGAGCTCTTTCGGAAAATAAAAAAGAAGGTAAGATAATTTTGATTGGAGGAGGAGCAGACAAAAATCTAGATCTTGATTTATATGTAAATGTCGTAAATACCTTCTGTAAGGCATTCATTTTAATTCCTGGAACGGGAACAGATAAATTAATTGAAAATTATAAATTACGAATTACAAATGTAAAAGTAAGAAATTTGAGTGAAGCAATTAAAAAGTCTTTAGGACTTGCCTCAAGAGGAGATATAATTTTATTTTCTCCGGCTTTTGCATCTTTTGGACAATTCAATAATGAATATGAAAGAAACGATTTGTTTATGGAGATAATTAAAAGATTAAAATAAATATGCAAGATTTAGACTTAAAAAAAATTAAAAAAGTATTTTTTATCGGTATCGGAGGGATAGGGATTTCTGCTATAGCCAGGATGATGTTTTTGGAAGGAAAAGAGATTTCTGGTTCAGACATGTCCGAAAATCAGATTACTCAAGAACTTGAAAAGCTGGGAGTAAAAATAATAATTGGTCAAAGTTTTGAATTAATTCCAAAAGATACCGAACTTATAATTTATACTCTAGCTATTCCGCACTATGATAAAAATCTTTTTGATTGGGTTGTAAATTCTGGTATTTTATATAAAAGCTATCCTCAAATTCTAGGGTTAGTGACTGCTGATAAATATACTATTGCTGTTTCCGGTACTCACGGCAAGACTACTACTACAGCTATGATTGCCAAAATACTGATTGATGCGGGTAAAGATCCTTCAGTTGTAGTCGGATCTTTACTTAAAGAATATAAATCAAATTTTATTATCGGGAAAAGTGATTTATTTGTGGTTGAAGCTTGTGAGTATGAAAGATCTTTTTTAAATCTTAAACCAAAAATTTTAGTCATTACCAATATAGAAGCAGAGCACTTGGATTATTACAAAGATTTAGCGGACATACAAAGTGCTTTCAAGCAACTCTCTACGCAAAGTGAAAGAGTAATTTCAGACTACAGTAAATTTTTAGGAAAAGTACCAAAACTTTTAGTTCCTGGTATTCACAACAGGATGAATGGAGCGGCAGCACTAGCAGTAGCAGATATGCTCGGTATTGATGAAGAAGTAGCACAAAAATCGCTAGCAGAATTTTCCGGTACTTGGCGCAGACTAGAGAAAAAAGGAGAAACAAAAGAGGGGACAATCATTTATGACGATTATGCTCACCATCCTACGGAAATCCGAGCGAGCTTGGAAGGATTGCGAGAATTGTATCCAAAAGGCGATAAAAAGATAACAGTTTTATTTCAACCGCATCTATATAGTCGCACCAAAGCTCTCTTTGAAGATTTTGTTAAAAGTTTTAAAGACGCTGATCAAATATTACTCTTGCCCATCTATTTTGCACGGGAAGCCAAGGATGAAAGTGTATCAAGTGAGAAGTTGGCCGAGGCTATGGTCTCATTAGGAGTAGATACACGAGCTTTTTCAAGTTTTGAATTGGCCGAAGACTATGTAAAGAGTCTAAATCTTGGATCTAAAGATGTTTTTATCACGATGGGGGCGGGGGAGGCTTACAAAGTTGCTGATAAAGTATTTGATATAGTCTAGATATTGTCCACAGGTGATTTATTCTCCTATTTTTGGCTTAATTTGTCAATAGATATATGTCAAAATAGCCTTATTTTATAAGGTTTTTTTAAGTTGACATATGGTAAAAATGTTGTCTAACTATTGACTTTTGAAACAGAATATGCTATCATATAAGTATATCCTTTAATATAGGTGAAAACCTATGAAATAAGGATTTTTTAGTTTTTAGCCAAAATGGCTGATAAGACAGTACCGAAGTTGGCGGAGCACATACCGCCATAATATGAAAAACAATAATCTAATACGTTTTGTGCAATCTTTAGTGCTTTTACCCCTGATAACCGCTTCTTTTCCTTTTTCAGGCATAAATAATACTAAATTCTCACAAGACATATTGGTCAAAAAAGTTAATATTGAGACTAGAGAACTGGTGACTCTTAACAAAGTTGCTGATCTGGAAGTCGACTTAAATCCAAAAGTATTAAAGGCTAGAGCAGAAGCCATAGATGCTTATTTCGCAAAACGCGATATGCCACTAGTAGGTATGGGCATGAAGATGGTGGAAGAAGCTATAAAAAACGATCTTGATTGGCGTTTGATACCAGCTATTGCTGTACGTGAATCTACTGGAGGTAAGTTTGAATGTAAAAAAGTTCCAAACAATGCTTTCGGTTGGGGTTCTTGTAAGATTGGTTTTAAATCAAATGAATTAGCTATCGAGACCGTCGCCCGAAATTTGGGCGGAAATAATCCAAATACTGCATATCACTATAAAGATAAAGAAACGATAGAAATTTTGCGAGCATACAATCCTCCTTCTATCGTTCCTAAATACGCTGAACAAGTGATAGCGATAATGGATGTGATTGGTGAAGAAAATTTGACAGCCACTCTAGCCATTGCAGATAAAAACTAAAAAATCCCGCTTCTGGCGGGATTTTTTAGTTGGTCTTTATTCCAAATAAACGAGAGTCATTTTTTGGTCTTTTGGTTCAAACAGGGTGATTTGGAAATTATAATTTTTTCCTAGTTCTAATTTTGTACGTAGAGCTGTTTCGGAAGCAAAAGTAGAATTGTGTACGAGTCCAGCTACGCCTTCTTTGATAGATACCAATGCCCCGTGCTTATTGTATTTGATGACTACACCTTTGATGATGTCACCCTTCTTTAATTTACCCTCAAATTCTTTCCAAGGATTTTCTTTGAGAGCTTTGAGAGAAAGAGAGATCTTGCCGTCTTTTATTTCAATTACTTTGGCTTTTACTTTATCTCCCACTTTAAACATTGAACGAGGATCTTCTACGAGCCCCCAGTCAAGTTCGGAAATGTGCACCAAGCCTTCCAACCCATCTTCCAGCTTGAGAAAGATACCGAAGTCAACGATGCCTGCGACAACACAATCTAGACTATCTCCTATGGTATATTTACTTAATATCTCTTTCTTTTCTTCAGGATCGTTGTCTTTTTCAGAGAAGATTAATTTACCTTCTTTTGGAAGAGTAGAGATGATCATCACAGAAATTTTTTCTCCAACTAGTTTCTTTAATTCTTTTAAGATTTTATCTTTATCAGAATCAAGTACGCGAGGGTAATGATCAGCTTTGAGTTGGGAAGCAGGTAAAAATCCAGCAATTCCTTGCCATTCCAATATCAAACCACCCTTGTTTGCATCTTTTACTTCTAGATTTAAAATTGTTTTTGCCTTGATTGCTTTTTCAGCTTCACTCCAAGCGAGAGCTTGTTTGGCTTCTTTTAAGGAAAGCTCTACATAACCATCTTCGTTTTCTGGATCAACAATCTTTGCTTTGATGATATCACCTAGGCTGATTTTATTGATAACATCTTTTGCATTTATAAATTCACGTCCATAGATGATACCAGTACCAAATGGCGCCAAATCTACATATACTGAAGACTTTTCTATTAAAATTACTGGACCTTCTACCAGAGCATCTATTTCTGGTTTATTTACACTGCGTTCGGTTATACCGCTTAATACTAAATTTTCTTCTGCAACCTCTTCTTCTTTTTTTAACATAATAATTTTTGACTTAAAATTAAAATATCCGCCTTAAAGCGGATATAAGGCCTAGGTTCTAAGAGCGTACTCATGCCCAAAGGGTTACCCTAAATCCATCTTTTAATGCTTTTACTTTAACAAAAAATTTGTTATAATGCAAGTAATGATAATCACATATTTCGGAAAACAATTTTTCAAAATACAGCAAGGGGACTTGGCTCTCGCTTTTAACCCAGTTAGCAAAAGCTCAAAAACCGGTATAAATGCTCATTTTGGGACTGATATAGCACTACAGACGACAAATCATCCCGATTACAATGGAATCGAACAGCTCTCGCATGGAGAACGAGAACCTTTTATTATAAATGGACCTGGGGATTATGAAATAAAAGAAATTTTTATTAAAGGAGTATTGTCTGAGGCTTTGATTGACGGTAAAAAATATATCAATACAATTTATTTATTTACTTTGGATGGTATTAATATTGCATTTTTGGGAGCATTATCGGATGTAGAACTTTCCAAAGAATCACTTGAAGCACTAAATAGTCCAGACATTGTTTTCATGCCTGTTGGGGGAAATGGTATGCTGGACGCTAAAGTTGCAGCCAAAATGGCTTCATCTCTTGAACCTAAATTAATTATTCCGATGGATTATGACGCGAGTACGCTAAAAGCATTTTTGAAAGAGATAGGAGAAGAAAAAGCTGAGGTCGTAGAAAAATTGACTTTAAAGAGAAAAGATTTAGATAATAAAGAAGGAGAGGTGATAGTATTAAATGCAAGTTAAAGTTTTTAAATTATAAAGTATAATTAAATTATATGAGAAAAATAATTCATAATATTAGAAGACAACCTGAACATATCAAAAGACACATACTTCATGTCGCTACTATTGTGTCTGCTTTTATTTTGGTTTTTTTGTGGGTATATTCATTGGGAACAAATTTTTCTGATACAAGTGTACAAACTAAAGTAGATCAAGATTTAAAACCATTTTCTGCATTAAAAGCAAATCTGATAGACGGATATTACAGTTTGGGAGAAACACAATAATTTTTTATGGCGAAAAAAACTTTACCTGAATCAAATGAAGAGCTACGTACTGATGTCATTTTGCCTGTCGATGTCGTGACGGAAATGAAAGAATCTTATTTGGCATATGCAATGTCAGTCATTACTTCGCGTGCATTGCCTGATGTTAGAGACGGACTAAAACCTGTACACAGGAGAATTCTTTTTGCTATGAATGAGATGGGGCTCACTTCTTCTGCTCGTTTTAGAAAATCAGCAGCAGTAGTCGGAGATGTATTGGGAAAATATCACCCACATGGAGACTCGGCAGTGTATGATTCTATGGTAGGAATGGCACAAGAATTTTCATATCGTTATCCATTAGTCTTGGGACAAGGAAATTTTGGTTCTATCGATGGAGACAATGCTGCTGCAATGCGTTATACAGAAGCTAAGATGTCCAAGATTTCTTCAGAGTTATTGCGTGATTTGGAAAAAGAGACAGTTGATTTTCGTCCAAACTATGATCAGACTCGTAAAGAACCGATTGTATTTCCTTCTTCTGTGCCAGCATTACTTTTGAATGGTACTTTGGGTATTGCAGTCGGCATGGCGACAAATATTCCTTCACACAATTTAGGAGAAGTTTTGGATGCGACAAATTATTTAATTGAAAATGATGATGCTACTACCGAAGATTTGATGCAATTTGTAAAAGGTCCAGATTTCCCTACTGGTGGTATAGCTTATGGTTATAAAGATATGCTCCATGCTTATGGTTCGGGGCGAGGTGGAGTAGTCTGTAGAGGTGAAGCGGAAATAGTAGAACAAAAAGATGGAAATTTTTCGATCATCATTACTTCTATTCCTTTTAGAGTAAATAAATCAAACTTGATAGTCAGCATTGCAGAATTGGTTCAAGAGAAAAAACTTGATGGTATAAAAGCTCTTCGAGATGAATCTACAAAAGATATCAGAGTAGTTATTGATTTGAAGAGTAGTGCACATCCAGAAAAAGTTTTGAATTATATTTACAAAAATACACAACTTGAATCAAATTTTAATTTTAATATGGTCGCACTAGTAGATGGTGTTCCAAAGACACTTTCGCTAAAGTCTATACTTTCTTTATTTATTGATCACAGAAAAGAAGTCGTAAAACGTAGATCTGCTTATGATTTGAGAAGGGCCGAAGAGAGAGAGCATATTTTGCTCGGTTTGAAAAAAGCCCTAGATAAGATAGATCGTGTCATTACTGTAATTCGTGGCTCCAAAGATTCTCAAATTGCAAAAATAAATTTGATAAAAGAGTTTAAATTCTCTGACTTGCAGGCTACAGCTATCTTGGAGATGAGACTCGCAAAATTGGCTGGTTTGGAACGTAAAGCAGTAGAAGATGAGCTCGCAGAAAAGCAGAAATTTATAGCTGAGATGAAAGATTTACTTTCAAGTCCAAAGAAAATTTTAAAAACAATTGCGCAAGAATTGAAAGATATTCGTGACAAATATGCTGATGAAAGAAGGACCAGAATAGTTAAAGGCGGAGTAAAAGAAATTGCTGAAGAAGACTTGGTGCCAGAAAAAGAAACTATGTTAGTTTTGACTGCTGGTGGATATGTAAAATGTACGGATCCTGGAGAGTATCATTCGCAGAAACGTGGTGGAGTCGGAGTCATAGATCTAGAAACAAAAGAAGAAGATTTTGTGACGATGCTGGTCTCAGGTTCTACACATAGCAATTTGCTTTTCTTTACAAATCTCGGAAAAGTTTATCAAATGAAAATGTATGATATTCCAGAAGGCCGAAGGGCTACTCGTGGTAAATCTATTATGAATTTCTTGGCTTTATCTGGGGAGGAAAAGGTGACCTCTATCTTGGCCATGCCGAAAGATCTCGGAAAAATTTCTTCTTCACTTATGTTAGTTACAAAAAAGGGTACTGCAAAGAAAATGTCTTCTGAAAGTTTTAAAGATGTGAGGAGAAGTGGCATCATAGCTATTCGTTTAGATAAAGATGATCAGCTCATATCTGCATTGGTAGTAGAGAAAGGTAATGAGATTATGATTGCGACTGCAGAAGGACAGTCTATAAGATTTAAAGAGTCCGATGTGCGTGAGATGGGTAGGACAGCTGGAGGAGTGAGTGGAATCAGATTGGGCAAGAATGATGAAGTAATCGGAGTGGATGTTATAAAAAAATCTTCAGAAAAAGCTGCATTTTTGACTATGAGTGCAAATGGTTTTGGAAAGAAAACTGACTTAAAAGAATATAAAGTTCAAAAACGTGGTGGTTCTGGTGTGAAAACAGCAAAAGTTACTTCTAAAACAGGCAAACTCATCGTCGCTAAAGTTTTAGGAGGGGAGGAACAAGAATTGATTGCTATGTCTAAAAAAGGACAAGTCATCCGTACTGCATTAAAAGATATTTCTTCTTTGGGTCGTCAGACTCAAGGTGTCACTGTCATGCGTCTGCGTCCTGGCGACGGCATAGCCTCACTAGCCTGTATATAAATATGTCAAAGGGCACCTTTGACAACTTTAACAACAGAATTATGAACTATGAAGGTGTAATAATTGAAGAAAGTTTAGATAATACTGGTATTTTGGGTGATGTAAAAATTTTAAAAACTAAAGTTGAACCAGTGATTGAAAAACATAAAACTCCATGGTTGAAACAATGGACTTTACATACTGTTGAAATTACAGAAGAAAATGGAGATAATGTTGCTCATCAATTAAGTAAAAGTTTAGAAAAAGAACATGCCTGGTATTCTGATTTTAAGAATAATAATTATCATTTTATTATTTATCGCGATAAAGTTTTCAAAGTAGATTTAAAAAATTCAATACTTTATAAAGATGCTAAACAATATGGAATTTTATTGGGCATACCAGAATATCAAGTAGATTTTGCTCCAAAAGATAAAATTTGGGAACGGTAATTCGTATGTCAAAGGGCACCTTTGGCATCGTAAATTAATGTTTGTTCTATAAAATTTTTAACGTCTCCAAAAGTTTCAAATAGTAGCTCTTTACTAACTATTGGTAAATTTCTTTCTTTTACATAATCATTGAAACTGCTCCATGAGTATTCTGACGGGTGTTTTACTAATTTATCTTTTACTGGATTTATGTGAATATAGGCTGATGTCCACATTAATTGAGGATTGTTTTCTATGAGAACTCCTTTAAATTGATCTTGAAAAACATGTCCAACCCTGTTGTATTTTTTATTTATATATCTTGCATAACTTGTGCAAACTTTTAACATTAAATTTGAAACTGAAATATCTCCAATTTGTTCAATTAATAAATGAAAGTGATTTGGCATTAAACAAAAAGTATGTAATTTAAAATTTTTTTTATCTGTTTCGGTAATTCTGATTCTCGAATAGGGTATAGCTATTAACTTTTCTTTATTCAGCTCTTCTTCAGTAAATCCCAAACAAATCCCTAGTCTAAAAAGAAACGCTTGATAATCTTGCGCGTCAAAAAATATTTTTTCTTTATTATTACCTCTATTATAAATATGAAAAATAGTTCCGGGCGTAAAATTTTTGTAATCTCGATTTTTCATCAGTCCATTGTAACATGTCAAAGGGCACCTTTGACATTCTGGGTGGTGGATAAGTTTTTTATGTACTATAATATATAGATGTTTACAGACCCATTAAAAAATTTGAAAACTCTTGGATTGAGAGAGGATAATATAGTGGCGGATTTGGGTGCAGGTACGGGACATTATTCTGTAATGTTGGGGAGTTTTGTGCCTAAGGGTAAGGTATATGCTGTCGAAGTACAAAAAGAATATTTAGAGACAATAAAACATAAAGTCAAAGAAGCTCATCTGAGTAATGTAGAAATTATATGGGGTAATGTAGAGAAAATTGGTGGGACTAAGATAGGGGATGCTGTCGTGGATATGGCCATAGCTTCAAATATACTTTTTCAAGTTGAGGATAAAGAGAATTTTCTTTTAGAAATAAAAAGAATACTAAAACCAAAAGGAAAAGTTTTTTTGATAGATTGGTCTGATTCATCGGTCGTAGGTGTGGACAACATTATTTCAAAAGTTAAAGCGAAAGAGATGTTTGAAGAGAAAGGTTTTGCTTTAGAGCAAGAGATTGACGCTGGTAGCCATCATTATGGTATGATATTAAGAAAGATTTAATATGAATCCCGTTAGAGATCCTTCAGTTTATTATTGGATATAATAGAGGTAAAATAATTTTATGTTAAAAGTTTTTATTAAAAGTAATATAACTACGGAAATGCAAAGCATTTCCTATCTCTAACGGGATGAAGGTAAATTTTCAATTAATTATTTTAATAATATTTATTGTCGCTGCGGTTTTTGGTGTTTTAGTTTTTTCTGGAGCGATACCATTAGGAGGAAGTAATAATACTGATGGAGGTTTGGGTACTGTAGTTTTGTGGGGAACAGTGCCTAGCACAGCTTTGTCTGCTCCTTTAGAGGAATTTAATGAAGCAAATCCGAGCTTTGTCGTGCAATATGTACAAAAATCTGCTGAAAATTTTGATAGAGATTTATTAGAAGCTTTAGCCTCTGGAGTCGGACCCGATTTGTTTTTCTTGCCAGACAATTTAGCATTTAGTTACGCTAATAAAATTTTTACTATTCCATATACTAGTTATCCACTCGCTACTTTTAAAAATGTTTTTGCTGGAGCAGGTGAAGTCTTTTTGAGTAGTCGAGGTGTCATGGCTTTTCCTATGTCTATAGACCCGCTCATTATGTATTACAACAGGAGCATTTTGGATGCAAATGGTGTCGTCTATCCGCCAGCTACCTGGGATGATTTGACTGGTATGGTTCCTAGTCTTACTAAAAAAGATGAAACAAATAAAATAATAAAAAGTGCGGTAGCACTAGGACATTCTTCTAATGTAGTCCATTCAAAAGATATTTTATCAGCACTCTTTATTCAGGCTGGAAATCCTATCATATCTGAGAGCGAAGGAAGATATAGTTCAGTTTTAGGTTCACCCATTGGAAATTATAATCTTCCATCTATTTTGAAGTTTTATACAGATTTTGCAGATCCAAATAGTCCTATGTATTCTTGGAATAAATCTTTTGCAAATTCGGACGCTGTCTTTTCTAAAGAAGATTTGGCATTTTATTTTGGTTATGCCTCCGAGCTTCAGTCTCTCATAAACAGAAACCCGAACCAGAATTTTTTTGTAGCTGGTATGCCTCAGATTAAAAATGCATCTTCTAAGTCTACTGGTGCTAGGGTGACAGGTATAGCCATATCTTCTTTTTCTAAAAATTTCAATACTGCTTTCACTGCAGCTAGTTTACTCGCTACATCTGATTTTGCTTACAAGTTTGCTACGGCGACGGGCGTGGCTCCAGCACGTCGAGATTTACTTGCGATAAAACCAGCGGATGCTTATTCTCCTACTTTTTATAGTTCTGCTTTATATGCTAAAAGCTGGCTCGATCCTTCTAAAAAAGACACAGACAATATATGGAGTGGGATGATAAATGGAGTCCTTTCCGGCAATATGCGAGTCGCAGATGCAGTCAAAGATGCGAGCTCAAAATTACAGCTTTTATTATTTAGGTAATTTTATGAATAAAACAATGAGAAAAATGACTTTATTTTTTATAAATTTATTCGTGTTTGCGATACTGACTATTCCTTTTTTGTCCTTTTCTCAAGGAGGACAAAATCCACCGGGCTTGGTTCCATGTACGGATGGTGAAAAATGTGATTTTAATGCTCTTATGGATTTAGTAAATAATGTGATTGAATTTATTTTAAAATATATGGCTTTGCCTATTGCTGCCATAATGTTTGCTTTTGCGGGTTTGAAGATGATTACTGCTGGAGGAGAAGCTGCTCATGCACGCACACAAGCTAAAGAAATTTTTATGAATACGATTATTGGCTTGATAATTGCTGTTGCTGCTGTACTTATTGTTAAGACTGTATTATCAATTTTAGGTTATAAAGGCGCTTGGCTCGGATTTGGCGTTGGAGTATAATAAAGATATGAAATTTATACAAAAAAATTTAAACAAAATAATAATATTTATTTATATATTTATTGTTCCCGTTATTTCTTTTTCCGAAGGACAAAATCCACCGGGTGGTTCGGGTGGTAAAATTATTGATCCACTTGGAGCCAACAGCACGATTCCAGGTTTAATAAATACTGTATTACAAGGTTTCTTGAAAATCGGTATTCCAATTATAGCTTTGGCTATCATTTATTCCGGTTTCCTTTTTGTCTTTGCGAGAGGGAATTCTGAAAAACTAACTAAAGCGAAAGACGCTTTGCTTTATACAATTATAGGTGCGGCGATACTTCTAGGGTCGTGGGCTATTGCCAAGATGATTCAAGTCACCATTACCGGACTCGCAGGATAAAATTATGAATTATTAATTATAAGAATATGAAAAGAAACTTAGTAAAATTTATTTCAATATTTTCATTAGCAGTTTTGTTTCCAATTATAGCTTTTGCTCAAACTACATGTACTGCTACTGGTTTGGGAGGGATGTTGTGTAGAATACAAGGTCTTCTAAACTCAATCGTTCCGATTTTGGTTTTGTTGGGTGTAGTTTATTTTGTATGGGGTGTAGTTCGATTCGTTATCGCTGATGGGGAAGAAGCAAAAACAAAAGGAAAAGATCAGATAATATACGGGCTTATAGGGCTGGCTATTATTATAGGTATGTGGGGTTTTGTAAATATTATTGTAAATACTTTTGGCTTTAGCGCTGGTCAATTAAATGCTCCTACGGTACAAAATCTCGGAGTTCAATCCACTAGTTCAGCTTGTCAGATGGGTAAAAATTTTCAAGGTGTTTTGGGTTATTTTACTTGTTTGATTAATGACTCAGTAATACCATTTATTTTTGCTATAGCTATAGTTATGTTTATGTGGGGTGCGGTGAAATTTTTCATTATCAATTCTGACGAAGAAGCAAAGAGAGAACAAGGTAAACAGTTTATGATCTGGGGTATTATTGCTCTCGCTGTGATGATCTCTGTATGGGGTCTGGTAGCAATACTTACGACTACTTTTGGAGAGAGTGGCAATGTCCTTCCGCAAGTGAGACCGTCTGGAAATAGATAGATATTTTGCTTTTATTGTGTGTATGTTACAATTAGAATATATTATTAGTTATTATTATTAGTACAGGCGCTAGGCAACTAGGCCCTAGGTATTAGCAAGAAATTAAAGCTAAAGCCTAAAGCCTAAATTCCTAAAGCCTATAGTTAGAAAATTATGAAAAATAAATTAATGGTTTTGTTTGGTTTAGGTTTGAGTTTGCTTGCTCCTGTCGCAGTATTTGCGCAGGGAGTTTCTGTAAGTGGTTCTTCTACAAGTGGTTGTAATTTGACTCAAAGTGGAACATTGCTCGATATTTTTTGTAGAATTGGACAGATTTTGAACTCAATAGTTCCTATTTTGATAGCTTTGGCTGTAGTTTATTTTGTTTGGGGAGTCGTTTCTTTTGTTATAGCTAGTGATGAAGAGGCAAAGACAACTGGTAGAAATAGAATTATATTTGGTATCATTGGTTTGGCTGTAATCATAGGTATGTGGGGACTTGTAAATGTTTTGAGAAATACATTTGGTCTAAATAACACAACCAATATCACACTTCCTACTATTCCTACAAACATTAATAATTAAAAATTGTTAACTTCTAACGGGATGGATTTATTTTCTACAAACATAGCTTATGCTGAAAACAGTCTGGATGGATTTATTAGGAATGTGAATGATATGATCATAAATCCACTTATCGCTTTTCTTTTTGCTTTGGCAATAGCTTTCTTTCTTTACGGTGTTCTTGAATTTTTTCTTAATCAAGAAAATGAAGAAGCAAAAACAAAAGGGAAGAGTCATATGATCTGGGGTGTTATCGGTATTACTATAATGATGAGCGTATTTACTATAATGAATATTATTTTAAGTACTCTTGACATAAATTATATAGATCCAAAAGAAGGAACAGTAAATACTTTACCTGAATAAAAATACAGTAGAAATGAGAAAAGGCGGTCCGTAGAACGGGTCCGCCTTTTTTGATGTTGCGCGTTGGGCCATTCGCGCGATTTAGGCCCATTTACCTCCTTTTACTTTTGCCACCAGCGGAAATAGATCCTGTCTCCCTTGAGGGGGAAGACGAGATATTCTCCGGGTGGCATCTCATACCACACTTCTTTGTTGGCCCCGATGCCGGGACCATCGTCATCGAAGTAGACGGATCTGTCCTTGGCCAGTTCATAGCGGGCTGGCCCTCTGGGTCGGGTGTATGTCCTCATCGGATCGAGGTAGGCTTTGAGGCCGACCTCTTTCGTTGCCCATCCATCACCCGACGTGGGGAACTCCAGTACTGGAGTCGGGGCGGGGATGTAGATTGTTGTGGTTCTGTCGGTCTTCTTGGGGCGCTCTCTGTGCACGAATGCCCAGATCCCCCATCCGACGAGAACGAGTACGACGAGTCCGACGAGCCAGGGCCACGGGAAGTTGTTGGGTTTCGATGGTCGCCAACCAGTTCGAACGATTATGGCGACGGCAATGATGATAACTGCGATGGTGATAGCGAAGGTAGCACTCACTGATCACCACCTTGCTTGATTCCGAGGATGACCTTAGATGGATCGAGAACGACTGTTCCCTTGACGTCCTTCAGGTCGGAGATTGCTTGAGACCAGACACGATCCGCAGCTGTGGGCTGGAGTTCAATCTCTTCGTCTCCGGTCTTTTTAGCGAGACCGGTTTTTAGGAGTCGTTTCCTCTCGGCTTCAGCGAGTCTTTCGATCGCTGACCCTTTACCTTCGGCATCCTTCTTAGCCGCTTCGGCATTCTGATCTGCGACCTTAACTGCGATGACCGCCTCGTTCAGATGCTTACTGAAGCCGAATGGCTTCACATAAGCATCCTTTACGAGAATGCCCCACTGGTTCTCTTCCGCTTCCTTGCGAAGGGTTGCTTGGAGTTCTTTACCGATCTCCTCGAGTTTGAGAAGCGCACGAGCGGGGGTCATCTTTGAAAAGTTGTTGTTGAAAACTTCAACGGTCTTATCCGTCAAGTGTTGACGACAGTTGTTCACGTCTCCAAGCATCGTGAAGAACTTAATGGGGTCGTAGATACGCCAACTCACAACCGGTGTCGCTTCAGCCACCATCGCAGAGTGGTATGGTCCCTTGAGCCTTTCGTTCATCTCTGGTTCTCCCGGGTCGGGAGGACCGAACAGGATTCGGATTGGGGGGAACATTCCTTCCGGAGTCTTTTCCTTGGGTTCACCCCGAAAGATTTTCTCTGGGTTTGCTGGTAGTTCATCTTGGAACAGAGTTCCAATTTCTTTCCAGACAGTAAACAGAAACGCTGGAGCAAAGTATAACCCTGCTCCGAGACTTCTGATCGGCTTTCCAAGAAACAGGAGAAGTCCAATTTCTTTGGGTGTGAGAGTTCCGAACGAAAAAATCGTGTAAGAGAAGAAGAGAGCAAAAGCGATATATCCCCAGCTGAAACCGAGGAGTACCGCAGAAGCGAGACTCACGAGATGAAGGATCGACAGGATGATGGTGAATAGGATTAGCATTTTTTCTCCTTGCGCCGGTGGCGCTGTTAGGCGCTCACGCGCGGGTTTTTGGAAAGGGAAGAAGGTCACAAAATCCTTTCGGATTATTTTTATTCTGTTTTCGAGGGGCGATATACTAATAAATTTTATCACAAAATACCAAAAAAGTCAACCCCGACGTAATGGTTCAATAGCTTGGCACCACCCACATGGAATATTATTAAGGTATGCCATATACAACAAACAAGAATATG
>Ga0209417_1003175_pt1 | contig 22761 bp, 15 predicted proteins | sample RifGroF2_FD_184002 | JGI IMG/M metagenome (GOLD analysis project Ga0209417, IMG submission 184002) | Groundwater microbial communities from Rifle, Colorado, USA - Groundwater F2 (SPAdes) (version 2) | ecosystem: Environmental > Aquatic > Deep subsurface > Groundwater | place: Rifle, Colorado... | reverse complement strand
CGAGTTATGTGCCAGAATATAATAGAGAAAATTAAGATAGATTTAAAAAATGGCAGATGAAATAGCATAGTTTTTTGAAAATACAGTTCAGTTTAGAAAGTTATGAAAAAGGAATACGAAAAAGATGAAATTCCTCTTGACAATAGGCTGTTTGATGATTAAATCGATGTTGAAAATACCGGGTGGGATGAGTATTAGGCCCGTCAGGGGATTCGAGGAAAGCTCGAATTAATATCTAAAAATGTGTTTTGATTTTTGTTTGCGCTTATGCGGAGTAAAACTAATGGATTGTTTTCAGGAGAACTCCCTTTAATGAGCATCCACTCCGTCCGTATCATCAGTATTTCTTGTCTAATATCAACTCCCTATTATTTCTATAATTGAGGAACGAATTTATGAAGGGTATAAACATCGCAAAAGCAATCTCTGACAGATGGCTAATTCCGATAGCCTGCTTGCTATTTTTTACCAGTTCTGTCTTTGGAACCGGCTATTATGTCAAGACCGATGGCAGTGATGATGCCAACGGTTTGTCTGAGGCAGCAGCATTTAAGACCATTCAAAAGGCCATAGATACTGCTGGCAATAGCGATGAGGTTACAGTTGAGACCGGCGTTTACTATGAGTCTATTGATTTCAAAGGTAAAGCTGTAACAGTTCAAAGCAAAGACCCTGAAAGCTGGTATACGGTAGAATCCACGATTATAGATTCCAATGATGCGGAATACGCAGTTGTATTTAATTCTTCAGAGGATGCTAATTCAATATTTACCGGCCTTACTGTAAGGAATGGCTATTATGGCATTTATTGTGTTAATTCTTCGACTCCTGTAATAAAGCGATGCGTGATTGAACAGAATGTCAGGGCTGCCTGCTGCGGAAGTTCACCTTTCCTCATTAATAACAAAATCAGAAATAACATTGAGGGCATAGTATGTATAAATAATGCCCAGCCGGTTATAAAAAGCAATATGATATATGATAGCTTTTATGGTCTTTTGTGCTGGGGTACAACAGGTCAGCCGGGGATTTACAGCAATACCTTTGTAAATAATTCCATATACGGCATTGGGGTGTATACCGAAGATGCCAACAGGCCGACAATAAGGAATTGTATTCTATGGGGTAACGGAGACAGTCTGTATAGCTGCAACGCGACTTATTCCTGCATTGAGAATGCAAACGATGCCAATGGTACAGGCAATATTACAGATAATCCAGCCTTTGTCGATGTGAACAATTATCACATATCACCAGGCTCACCCTGCATAGATGCAGGCAACCCAAACGAACAATACGATGCCAACCAGAAAGATATTGATAATGAGGCAAGGTTCATTGATGGCGATGAAGATGCCAATGTAATAACGGACATAGGTTCTGATGAATATGATTTCCGGAAAGAAGATATTAACGCAGATGGCATTATTAATTTTATAGATTATGTGATTTTTGCTAATGCATGGCAGTCTGACAGCAACGATGGCAACTGGGATCCGAATTGCGACTTTAACACTGATGGTGTGGTTAATACCAGCGACCTGGGGATATTTTCCGAACAATGGCTATGGGAGGCTGGCTGGAGAGCCCCGATGAACATGGGGGGTGAGTATATGATGATGATGGGCGGCGGTGATGGGCTTAGCGAGAGCATGAATAGCAGTGTTGAGCTAAGCTCTGATGTGCTTTCTGCCAGATCTGTTTCAACTGTCCTGAGTACTGAATCTGTTAGTATTTCTCCTGTCCAAACGGAAATAGAACCTGTCGCTGCTTCTGTACAGGAAGAAGTTGCACCTGTCAGTACCGCAGAGATGCTCAAATGGCTGATAGACCTCTGGAAAGAAGATGAATCTATCAGAAACTCAATGACAGAAGAGGAATTTATTGAATTTTTGAAAAGTGTGCAGAGTAGTCAGTAAACTGAAAGGGATATAACTTTGGAACGTAAAATAATCTCAAGAGCAGTTTTTGCGGCTTGTATCTTTCTGGTAATCGGGTCAGTTTCAGGTGCCACATACTACGTGGATGCCAATGGTTCAGATAATGATAACGGACTATCGTGGCAGACTGCGTTTGCAACCATTCAGAAGGCAATAGATACTGCCGGTAATGGTGATATTATTGATGTCAACACAGGCACTTATTATGAAACAGCAAATTTTTCAGGTAAGGCGATTACGCTTCAAAGCACCAATCCTGATGATGCCAATATAGTTTCCGCCACCATAATCAACGGCAACAGCAGTGATAAGGTTGTATTATTCGAAAACTCGGAAGATTCTAATTCTGTGATTTCAGGATTTACTATTACAGGTGGCGGCAAGGGAATTTATTGTTTTAGCGTTTCTCCAACTATAGCCAATTGCATTGTAAGGGACAATAATGACAGCGGTATAATGAATCTCAAAGATTCTGAGCCTAATATAACAAACTGCACTATTACATCCAACCATGCCAAATATGGAGCAGGCATATATAATCTTTTGTCTTCCCCTAAAATAAATAGTTGTACCTTTACTCAGAACATAGCAGCCTCAAGAGGCGGCGGAGTATATAACAGCCTTTCTTCTCCGACAATAACTGGCTGCACATTCCTGAATAATACAGCCGCAACTTCCGGGGCAGGTATTTTCAGCAGCCTGTCTTCGCCGGTAATAAAGAACTGCGTAATTACACATAATATCGGGAGCGGCATTGCAGGTACAGGGAGTGTTATTAACTGTACGATTGCCTATAATAATGGTATCGGCATCTATGATTGTAATAACGGCACAATCAAAAACTGTATCCTCTGGGGCAATGATGATGACCTATCCAATTGTTCTGCCATTTATTCGTGTATTCAGGATGGCAATTCAGGCACAGGCAACTTCAATTATGTTCCGTATTTTACTGATGTGGATAGTAACAATTTTCACCTTTTGGATTATTCACCCTGTGTAGATGCGGGCGACCCCAACGATGATTATTCAAACGAACCTAATGGCGGTGGCGGCAGAATAAATATGGGTGCTTACGGCAATACGGCTGAAGCTGCTGTTGCGGTGGATTCAGATAATGATGGCTTACCGGATAGTTGGGAATTTCTATATTGGCCGAGCGACAACCCTAATTTGCATGACCCTAATGACAATTCTGATGATGATGATTTAACTAATCTTCAGGAATATTACATAGGAGTTGACCCGACTAATAGTGATACCGATGGTGATGGGCTTACTGATGGCTATGAATACAATAACAACATGGATCCGCTTGATAGCGATATGGACAATGATGGCATGCCGGATGGTTGGGAGCTTAACCATGGATTAGATCCTTATGTTGATGATTCTGTTGGCGATATGGACAATGACAATATGCCTAATGGTTATGAATATACTTATGGTCTTGACCCTAATAATTTCAGTGATGCAGATTCTGACCTTGATGCCGATGAGTATAATAATTTATGTGAATATTTTCATGCCTCAAATCCGAACGATATTAACAGTACGCCCTCTGTGAATATGGTCATATATGTACCTGCACCTCTTAACTCCATACAGCGGGCAATAAATGTCGGTATCGATGGTGATACTATTAAAGTATCCCAGGGTACTTATTATGAAAATATAGTTTTCAATGGCAAAAATCTAATCCTGACCTCTTTAGACCCTAACGATTCTAATGTAGTTTCTGCTACTATAATCAGTGGAAATAATACCGGTAAAGTTGTAACATTTAATGATTTTGAAGATGCGAATGCTGCAATAACCGGTTTTACTATTCAAGATGGAAATGACGGTGGAATTTATTGCTATCAATCTTCACCTGAGATATCAAAATGCATAATCATAGACAATTCATCCTATGGAATATATTGTGATTATAATTCATCGCCAACAATAGAAGATTGCATAATAAAAAAGAGTGAACTACTTGTGCCCCTGGTCTATGACTGTGGCAGAGGCATAGACTGTAATTTTGCTTCTCCCAAAATTTCTGGCTGTACCATGGCTGACTGCATGACGGGTTTGAAATGTAAATCTTCTTCGCCTGTTGTGAAGAACTGCACTATTTCCAATAATCGATTTATTGGCGTAAATTGCAGCTCTTCCTCTGCAACGATTGCCAATTGTACCATTGTTGGAAATGGATGGACAGGTATTATAGGTGAATGCAACGAAGTCAGGAATTGTATAATTTGGGATAACCGTGACGATATTGATGGTTGCTCGGCTATCTATTCATGTATTCAGGATGGTGATACCGGTACTGGCAATATAAATTATATTCCATATTTCGTAGATATCGATAGCAATGATTATCACCTGATGAGCTATTCACCCTGTATAAATACTGGTGCCCCAAATGACAATTATTCAAATGAGCCTGACCCCAATGGCGGCAGGATTGATATGGGAGTTTATGGCAATACAGCAGAGGCAACATCCGCCAGCAGTGATTCAGATAATGACGGTTTGCCAGATGACTGGGAAATCCCTTACTGGTTTATGAACTATAACCAGCATGATGCCAATGATGATTCTGATGGCGACGGTATGATTAACATAGACGAGTATCATTATGGGTTTGATCCCACTGCAAGCGATGCAAACGAAGATACTGATGGTGATGGTATACCGAACGGCTGGGAACATGAAAATGGCCTAAACCCGATAAATGCCGATGGCACGTTGGATTTTGATGGAGATGGATACAATAATCTTACTGAATATCTGCATGGCTCAGAACCAGACGACCCCAACAACCAGCCGACATCTAATCTTACAATTGAAGTGCCTGCCGATGTAACCTCAATTCAGTTAGCAGTTGATGGGACTATGAATGGAGATATTGTAGTTGTATCCCCCGGCATATATTATGAAGAGGTTTACTGTTATGGCAAAGATATAACAATTACGAGTACTGACCCCAATAATTGGGACATTGTAAACTCAACAATAATTGATGCAAGTAATGGTTCTGCCGGCATCGTAGTTTATTATGCAGGGAACGGTAATTCTGCAATCAAAGGACTAACCATAAAAAATGCATATGAATCCTGTGGTATCCAATGTATTGATACTTCTATTAAAATAACAAATTGCCATCTGATGAACAATGATTGCGGGCTTTATATTGTTGCATCTAATTCGAACTATATAACAACTATAAGCAACAATATAATAGCCGATAATTACTGTGCTGTTTATTTTAATGATAGCTATGGCAGCCAGGCATCAATTAGAGATAACTTCTTGTCTAATAACATAATGGGTATATCTGCAGGGAGTGGCAGTAACAAGGTGGTTCAGAACAACACTATAATAGGTAGTGTGTATGGAATTTTAGGAACTACTTCAACCCAAATCAGCAATTGTATTATCTGGGATTGCAATGACAACCTATATAATTGTTCAGCAACTTATAGTTGCCTTTCAGATGCCAATGACATAGGTGATGCCAATACCACTCATAACATTAACGATGAACCATTATTTGTAAATTCCGATGCAAATGATTATCACCTATCAAGCAACTCACCCTGCATAAATACCGGCGACCCCAACGGAAATTACGTAGGCCAAAAGGACATTGACTTCCAGAAACGTGTAAGGGGCGACATAATAGACATGGGAGCGGATGAATATGGCTTTGTCATTTATGTCAATGTCGATGCAAATTCCGGCGGAGAAGGTTCATCATGGTCTGATGCGTTAAATGATATCCCGTCCGCCTTGTCCATTGCCGCTTCCGGCAATGAAATATGGGTAGCGGAAGGCATTTATAAGCCGACTAATGGCACTGACCGTACAATATCATTTAATCTTAAATCCAATGTGGCCTTATATGGCGGATTTTATGGAGATGAAATTCATCGCAGTGAACGGTTGGTTCTTGATACCGGAACTATCCTGAGTGGTGATATTAGCGGCAGCAATAGTTACCATGTAGTCAAAGGCGCTGACAATGCAATTCTCGATAGTTTTGTAATTATGGCTGGCAGTGCTGATGGTACAGGCCAAAATGCTTATGGCGGCGGTATATTCAATGATACCGCTTCACCTGTAATAAAGAACTGTATAATTATCGGAAATAACGCTACAAATGGCGGTGCAATGTACAACAAATCCGCCATTCCTGAAATTACCAACTGTATTTTCAGCGGCAATACATCCAGCAGTTATGGCGGAGCTATTTATAATGAAAGTGCTAATCCAAGTATTGTCAGTTGCAGCTTTAGTAATAACACAGCATCCGGCAATGGCAAAAGCATTTACAATACCGATTCCAGCCCAGGCATTATCAACTCCATTATCTGGGGTAATGATTCCTCGATTTATAATGCCGATTCAAATAAACCTTACATAAGTTATAGCAACATACAGGACTGCGGCGGCAGTGATTCCAACAACTGGAATTCAAATTTTGGTATTGATGGCGGCAGCAATATTGACAGCAACCCGCTGTTTATCGACCCCAACGGCACAGACAACATAAACGGTACACTGGATGATAACCTTGACTTAGCATCCAACAGCCCTTGTGTAGGCACAGGCCTTGGCGGCGAAAATATGGGAGCATCTTTGCCGGTTGATTCTGTAATTATCGGTGAATCTAACTCTATTACCGGTCCAGTAGATTTAGCGATAGATTCCAATGGCCTGCTTTACGTTCTAAGTTCCGGCCAGCAGTCACATGTAAAAATCTACAGTAATCAACTTGTTCTTCAAGACACAATGGATGTGAATGCAGCTTATCCCAAAGGTATGGCTCTTGATGTGAATGATAATATCTATATTGCTGATACGGGCGGCAATCGTATATTAAAATATACTTCTGCTGGTGTATTAGATGCTGATTTCGGCACTAATGGCATTACCGGGCAATTCGGCTCCGGTGATGGCGAATTTAACGAGCCATGGGGTATTGCTGTTGATTTTGATGGTTTTGTCTATGTAACTGATTCCAATAATAACAGGGTACAGGTATTCGAGTCTGACGGTACGTTTTATACCAAATGGGGTGTACATGACAGTAATGATGGCAACTTAAGTCATCCTTCGGGTTTCTGCCTTGTGCCTTCCGGTCTTTCACCGAATATGGTTTTAGCTGATACCGCCAATAACCGTATCCAGCGGCTTAGTGCTCAGACAGGCTACTTCTATAGCAAAGCAGGTGAGATAGGCTCTGGTGCAGGTCAATTTGATACACCTCGTGACGTGTGTTATGATTTTGAACATGACCAGATTGTTGTTGCCGATTCAGCTAATAACAGGATTCAGATATTCCAGTTACACAGTTATGGCAGCTGGGCAGATAATGAAATGACTTTTACGAAGGAAATCCTTGATGCCAACCTTTCTAACCCGATGGCCGTTGTTTGTGCCGATGAGTCCAACGATTCCAACCAGATTATCTTTGTTGCCGATACTGGCAATAACAGAATTCTGAAACTACTGGTCAAACAAGATGAACCAGGAAATTCACCTATGGAGATTATAGAATCATTCAAGTCTGCCTTAAGAATGCGTGATGTAAATAGAGCGACAAGCTTTATTTTGGAGCCGTTTGTGGACGCTTATGCTGAAATCTTTAATGGTCACATTGATGATTTGCAGGATTTGGCAGAAGACATGGGACAAATGACGTTAGTTAGTGATGATGGTGGAATGAGATTATACGAAATCAGCAATCTGAATGGCATAAAGTTTCCAGTAGTTTTCAGTATGGATGATGAGGGCAATTGGAAAATCAGTCAATTATAGTAAATATAAGGGAATAAATTATGAGTGGACGTGGTAAAAAGGTTTTATTAATTACCTCTGAGATAATTGCTTTGGTTATATTAACCATTAGTTTTTATTGGGGTGCGATAAAGCTAATTTTTACTTTCGGAGATGGACGATTTCCTCTGATATTCCTTATTTTGGTAGTGGTGTCAGATGTGCTATACCTCGTAACGATGAAATTCTGGCCACTTAAAAAAATATATATCAAGATAGTTGTGGCACTTTTGTTGTTTGCATGTTCTGCAGCCATTGCAACGATTTATATGATGCCACTAAACTTTGGGTTTTAAGTGGTATTGTGATATAAACAAGCTTTTAATTCTTGAGGCAAAAATGAGAAAACAGATTTTAATTTTAATGGTTCTTTCTATGGCGTTCGTCTTGTTCCAGCAAAGTCTTTATGCTTTTGAAAACAAAAAGACCCATCCAATCTTAACAGAAAGAGCTGCTAAAGCCACGATAGATGATTATTTGAAGACGCAGGTGGGATTAAGCAATGGTATAAATACGCAACTGTTGTACGATTTCCCAGAGGAAATGCAAATTAGGATCAATAGAGCAAACTGGGATAGTGGGAAAACACAGAGAACTTTACTTGAATGGCTCAAAGTCGGAAGTGCAATTGAAGACACTGACACATATCTAAACCCGTACAGAGATGATTCTAACAAAAGACCAAGACATCATTTCTATGACCCGACTCGAAATGCTGGCATGAATAATAAAGACGATAATCCTGACTGGAACGGCTGGCCAGATGCGGCAATGGGTCTTAGAGGTGGCTCGGCATTGACTTGGGCTATCAATGGAACTGCACCATCGGAACCAACGGTTAATAATCAATCATGGCAAAAAACCAGAGATGATTTCTACAGTGCATTGACCCAATCTACCAAGAGCAACCGCGAAAAATATCTGGCAATAAGTTTTTTGGATTTGGGATGTGTTTTGCACATGCTTGAAGATATGGGTGTTCCTGCTCATACAAGAAACGATTTTCTTTTTGCCCATTATCGAACGAGCAAAGACTATGGTGATCCATTTGAGACACGAGTCGAAAGAGATATTGGTAGAAACGGCAACTCGCTATCAAGATGGGTTAGTGGTGGCTGGACACCTACACCACAGGTTTTTTCGAGGGTTTCGGATTATTTCGATGCTGGTGTATATAACGGTAATTATCTTGGCGATGGAGTTCCAACTCCAAGCACATGGGGACTATCAGAGAGAACTAATTATCAGTTTTTATCATGGAGTACGATTTTTGAAGACAATTTTCTAACCAGTTTATACTGGTTTCCTAACCCGGCAAAGATAAATACTGCTGATGTAAACGATTTCGGATATGTCTATTTATCTGGCTATGGTGTGGACCACTTAGCTGCACAGACACTATCGAAGTATCATTTGAAACATGAGCATTTGAATAAGGCATGGTGCATAATTGGCGAAGCTGTTACGGATGATTATGCCGAAATTACAATTCCACGCACGATTAATTACACTACCGGCCTGACGAATTATTTCTTCCGCGGTAGATTAAGTGCAACATTAGATTATAACACTTGTGAGGAAATAGAGTTAAATATTACTAATGAATCTGAAAATTCTGGAACAACCCAATATCTAAAAGGTGGTGCCTTTGAACTCTATTGGGAAGATCCGGATGGTGATAGAACAGAAATTACAGGACTTACTGTTTTTGACTCTGACAACCCCGCAGACGATGATGAATGGTCATCAAGCTGTTCATTAGCCCACGGAAACTCTATCAGAGCAAAATTCACCAAGCCATCAGGGGCTATTGAAAAATTTATATTAATTTACAAAGGCAATATCTGTGAAAACACGAGTGAGTTGGATTCTGATGATTCAGATGCTTTAGCTATGGCTATTATTGAAAACCCAGGTTGCCCATTTGCTTCTAATGACTGTGGTTGCTTCCTTGATCCATCTACGCCTACATGGGATAGCAATACTACATACAGCACAGGTGATTTGGTAGAAGATTGTTATTATGGGTGTTATACTTACAAAAGTAACGCTGGTAATAACATAAATCATAGACCAAGGTATAATCCAGCTTGGTGGACAAAGGTTTCTAATACAATATCTAACGGTAATGATAACTGGGATGGCTATCCACCCTTTGGTGGCATAGGAAAATCACCAAAACATCTCTCAGTTACTTTTAGTGGAATAGAACGTGGGGACTATTGTGAACCATTTGGACAGTGTAGCTGTAATCCTTTGCAATTACCAACGCCTAATCGTAGATTTATAGTTACACAAGGCGGTGAATCTGTTTGTTCTAGTGATGGAGGGTGTTTTTATTCTTGTGATAGTGGTCCAATTCCTCAAAGTGAAACAGACCCTCCTATTTGGCATGTTGAAGTTTATTTTGATTCTTCTTATATGACTGTATCGTTGACCGTGTTTAGTTATGCAGACTATGGTTCGGGGTATAATATCTGTGATTGTGATGTTTTCATTTGCGGAAGAACAGACATAAATGGCTACCCCCCCAATGGTTGCCTTCTTATTGAATGGGAGAATAATTTTGATTATATCGTTGGGGATTTAATTGGAAACAATGATGTACAATACTACTGTAAGAGTTCTCACAAATCATCAACATCAAATAGGCCAGGGGAAGGTGCAAATTGGCAAAGTTATTGGGATACTATTGATGGTTGTAATATGATTTTCGAAAAAACTTTTGCGGGTTATAGAAACATCGGGAATTATAGTGAAGAAGGTAGTGGTCATGTTACGATAGAACCGACTTCTGCACCATCTTATCCTCTTTGGACTTTAAACTATGATTATGAAGAAGGCGATATAATTATCGGTTCTGATAACGAAAAATATGTTTGCAATGTTGCACATACTTCTACATTAACTGATAAGCCAATTACTGGTGCAAATTGGGAAACTTATTGGAGCTTAGCAGGTGGATGTTGCGGTGAGTGATGTTATTATGATGATGCAAAGAAACAGAAAGCTTAGAAATAGAAAATAAGCTATTTTGCCCTATAGCTTTTGAGACTGGTTATTCTTGCGTGAGAATTTCCATAGGGGTTGCGCACCATTTCAATTTGAAACGACGAATTGTAGGCATTGCTAGTCCAGAAGGTTGCAAGGGGTGGTTTTTCAATGCAAAAGTTTATGAAAGTCATAATTTACTGATTTTGGTCGATTATCGGGATAAATTCGTATACAATCTGAATACTTTGGTGTAGTTCTGGATAAAACCTAATATATCTGATATTATCTCATGAAAATCAGAAGGATTAAACTATGAGTCAAGGCAAAAACAAGGGGCTGACCATCATTGAATTGCTTGTCGCCATCGGCATAATTGCTGTGGTTGTGGCGATTACCATCCCTGCAATAAATGCTATGCAAAAATCGTCTGGCTCTACAGGCACGGTTCAGATGATTAGTGCCACTCTTTCTAATGCAAGGACTATTGCTACGAGCCGCCAGCAATATGTGGGAGTGAGATTTCAAAAAACTTATAACGCCAATCCACTAAAAGCCGAACAGTATATGATTATTACGGTTTATTCCCCAATTTATAGCCCGCTGCAAGAATCGCCGGTGGCTGCTTGGTTTATAGCTGTTGAAGGATGTAAACCTATAAAATTACCAAGTAATACCGGGGTTATAGATATGACAGAAATAAGCGGCGATGGCGATATCAACGATGATATTAAACTTTCAAATGCTACGACATTTTCGATAGTTTTTTCACCTGTCGGGAAACTTATTATCTATGACACATGGACAGGAAACAAGAACGGCGTTGAAGATAACACCAGTAAGGATGATGTTTTTAACAGTAAAGCAAATGTGATGGCTGATACTGGAATGTTTATTCAGGACGATACGCAAGAAAAAAGCCGCACAAAACTTACAATTTATGACCGCAGCATCTTCGACAAGCTACCCCCTAATGAACGATATTCGAAATATCTTGTAACATTAAAGCCGGTTTTTATTAATTTTTATACTGGTATGGTTATTGAGTAGAGTTTCCTTGTAATACATTTTTATCGCAAAGATTTTCGCCATTAGAGCCCGTACGCATTAAAATTATGCCAACACGATACCATTTAATTCTTGAAAAATCAAGCATTTATGATAAATTTTGCTGATGAAAAGCACAACGAATCAAACAACTGCTAATAAAATTGGCTTAATGTTCTGAGATGTTACAAGGGGTCTTAATTCAGGAAATGCTACCCTGCAATCTCGCTCGTATGAAACCTTTATGGATGTATAAATGAAAACTCGACCTTGGACAATACTTTTGGCAATGCTTGCAGGTTGGATCAACCGCAGAGTTGAACAAATTCACCTAACCTTTTATTATTAATACCAAAAAGTTGATTTCTGAGAATTATCTAACTTTGACAGTTCCAGATATGGTTCAAGCCAAAAAACTCGCATATGCGAGTAAATGGCATCATAAATCAGAACAGGTAAATAGTTCTGATCAATTGGAACCTCGATACAGATAGTATATCGAGGTTCGGATAAACACTGTGAAAAAACTGTGAAAATGAACTTCGAGATATGGCTTTATACGGCATTTTCCAGCTTTTTTTAAAAGAAATCGAACTTTTTTACCTTTTTTCTCAATTTCTCAACCAGATCCAACTCTTCAAAAAGATCATTCTGATCGGAATCAATTTTAAGAACTGATCTACTTTTTATCTAATTCTCAAGTATTTCTAATTTTCTCAAGTGCACCAGAATGTGCACCAGAGATGTTCTTTTGGTCTACTATTGGACTTATACTGGACTACTATTCTAATCATAAGTCTTTTTTTGACAAGCATTAACCCTTTATTGACAAGGACTTATGGAAGGTCAGTTCGGACTGTCGATCCGAAGGTTGAGGGTTCGAGCCCCTTCGGCCTCGTTATTATAAAGCCTTGTAAAATAAACATTTACAAGGCTTTTTTTTAAAAACATCAAAAAAACAAATATGCCCGACTCGTCCCAAAACGATTCGGGGCCTTTGTATTCCTTCAAAAGCTCATCAATCAACTGTTCCTGTGTCCTGTCTGCCATAGAATTTCTTTCATGTCTAAAAGTCTAACAATTCTATGACCATTTACACAGTTTATTTTACACCCTCTGATTTTAGCTGTCAGTCTTTTATGCCTAAATCCTCTTTTGTGATGATGCTCTCGAATTTATAGCCTGCTGCGGTGATGTTTTCGCCCGCGCCCTGTTTGCGGTCAATCACAGCGACGATTTTCTTAACCTTTGCGCCTGCCTCGGTAATAATTTTCGCGGCTTCAAGAACCTGCCCGCCTGTGGTGGCAATATCTTCGACAAGCAGAACGACATCGTCTTTTTTCAAAACGCCTTCAATCATTTTGCTTGTGCCGTAATCTTTTTTGCTGTTGCGGACGATTATCCATTTTTTGTCTGTCGCCATCGCTGTCGCCGCGGCAAGAGCAACTCCGCCTAATTCCGCTCCCGCTATAAGCGTAACATCGCCGCCCGCGTGTTTTGCGAATTCTTCGCCGAGAGCTTTTAAAATATCAGGATGAGTTTCAAACAAATACTTATCGAGATAGTATTTGCTCTTTTTGCCGCTGCGAAGTGTAAAATCGCCTTCTAAATATGAAGTTTCCTTAACTCTTTTTATAAGTTCCTGTTTTGTCATTTTTTGCCTGCCTTTTATAAAATATATAGCTTATTTCAATTCTTGTAACTTATCTATCGGTATGCGCAAACCGGTAATTAGACCTGCCGACAATATGCCAACGCCTATGATAATACCGAGAAGCACAGCTGTATGCGACCATATACCACATAGTAAATAGTACACACCGCCACTAACCAGACCGGTCATCATTCCAAGCACAAAGACCATAGCGAAAAAATTAAACCATTGTACTTGACGCTGATTTCCTTTTCTGCCAACAATAATAATACTCATGGTATCTCCTTGTTAAATCTATACCTTCAATTCAACTTTTCTATTAAGGACTTTTCGATATTTTCTAATCGCAGGTTTCACGACTTCTGCGATAAAATCATTAACCTGCTCCGGCGACCTTCCTACATAATCCGCAGGATTCAAAACTTTTCTGAAATCCACTTTGGCGAATGCGGCATCTTTTTTGAGCCTCTCTATTAAGTCATTCGACCTGCCGAATTTTTTAACCTGTTCAGCGGCAGCGTGAGAATGCACTCTTATTTTTTCGTGAAGCTGCTGCCTGTTCCCGCCTGCCTTTACCGCCGCCATCAGGATATTTTCCGTTGCCATAAAAGGCAATTCCGAATTTATTCTCGCTTCGATAACTTTCGGATAAACCACCAGCCCGCCCGCGACATTTATCAAAATCTCAAGAATACCATCAGCCGCCAAAAACGCCTCCGGTATTACAAGCCTGCGATTTGCCGAGTCGTCCAGCGTTCTTTCAAGCCACTGTTCAGCCGCGGTCATCTGCGGACTGCTTGAAAGACTTATTAAAAATCTCGAAAGTGCGGTCGCCCTTTCGCACCTCATCGGATTGCGTTTATACGCCATTGCGCTTGAGCCGATTTGCGATTTCTCAAAAGGCTCTTCAATTTCTTTCAGGTTCGCAAGCAGCCGAACATCGTTGCACAGTTTGTGCGCCGATTGCGCGATTCCCGCAAGAGTGTTTATCACCTGTGAATCAATTTTGCGCGAATAAGTCTGGCCTGTAACCGGACAGATTTTGCCAAACCCAAACGCCTTTGAAACCATTTTATCAAGCTGCTTGACCTTTTTGTGATTGCCGCAGAACAATTCCAAAAACGATGCCTGCGTGCCTGTCGTGCCTTTGACCCCTCTAAACGGCAGCGTTTCAATTCTGTATTCGACATCCGCAAGGTCGGTCAAAAAATCATTGCACCACAGCGTCGCGCGTTTGCCGACGGTCGTCAACTGTGCCGGCTGAAAATGCGTAAAGCCCAGCGTTGGCATTTTGCGATATGCTTTCGCAAACCCACCGAGCAAATCAATCAGGCTCGCTAATTTGCCCGCGATAATTTGCAATCCATCTCGCATTATTAGCAAATCTGCGTTATCGCCGACATAGCAGCTTGTAGCGCCGAGATGAATTATCGGCGCTGCTTTGGGGGCAACATCGCCGAACGCGTGAATATGCGCCATTACATCGTGCCGAAACTTTTTCTCATACTCCGCGGCTTTGTCGAAATTAATATCGTCCAAATGCTGCGCCATCTGTGCAATCTGGGTTTGCTTAATATCCAGCCCAAGTTTTTTTTCAGCCTTTGCAAGCTCCAGCCAAAGCCGCCGCCAGGTGGAGAATTTTTTTTGATTGCCGAACAGTTCAGCCATCTGTTTTGAGGCGTTGCGTTCGACCAACGGGGAATTATATATGTTATTGTTTTTGCTATTTAACTTTTTTGCCATATTTGTATTCCGGATTATTTAGTGCTATAAAGCGTTAAACGTTACTACAACAGTACTATAATACTACTACTATAACCGTATTATAATAATAGCATAATCATAACATTTTTATTATCAAGTAGTTATAGAAAGTAATAATGCGAAACATTATGTTGAAAAACATAAAAATACATTATATTTAAGCTCTTTAATTAACAAAAACTATTATTGACTGTTTCCAAGATACCACTTACCTGAACGTGTAGTACCTTTAGGATGAATTCGTTTATCCTTTTTCAGTTCCTGAAGCATTCGTTGTATTTTGTTTTTAGAACATGACGGCAACACATCCTGGAGTTCTTGTAATTGGCACCCATCATTTTTTTTGCTTCCAATGTGATTTATAAGCAGTTCTTTGTTTTGGTTCCGGTCAAGACCCCGTTTTCGGGTATATGTGCCTTCCTTGCCGGTGAACACATAGAAACGCCGCGACAAGAGATACTTTGTGCCGCGTCCTCTGCTGATAATCTCAATAATTCCCTGCTCTGAAAGCGAATGCATTGCAGTCTGAAGAGCCGGAGGTATTTTTTTATCATGATGGACAAGGTCAAGAACAAGAAGTTCATTTGTGCCGAAAGATATAGATTTTTCACGGCCTATTTTTTCAAAGAATTTCAAAAAGTTCACGTCCTGTATTTCACCGTTTAAAATCAACTTAACCTGATGGTCATCCGTACCGGAAAAATCAGGAAGGAGTTTGCTCTGCCTTATGCTTTCTTCAAACATTTTATTTGCGCCCTGTCCGGAACGTTCAATAAAGCCGCACTTGGCAAGAGTTTCGGCAACTCGCCGATTACGAGGCATCTGACGATCTAAAATATTATCCGCTGTTATGCCTGCAGGAAAACCACCGGGGCTGGTTATTTCAATTTGCCTAGGAAACTGGCGAATAAAAATTGATCCACCATTTCGGTAGTCCCTGTGGCTAATCGCATTAAGCACTGCTTCTCGTACAGAGCCTTCACTAAAAGTCGGAATATCCTGCATAAACAAACCATCTTGGTAATGCTGAATATCATTACGCCGATTTATCAATTCCCATAGCCTGTCATAAAAAAGCAAAAAACCTTCTCTAAAATCTTCTCGTTGATTTGCTGGTCCAGCAGCATTGCCTGAACGATATTCAAACACCACTTCACTCTGCGCAATATATTTGCCGAGAGCCTGCCGAGTCCCCATAAGAATTAAGGCTGCATAAGTAATACCATCGTTGTTGTACAATTCAGCATCAGTAAGAATTTGTTCGTATGTCATACCGGATATGGCATCATTTTTGGATTTCCTCAGCCATCTCGTACGAAATTCTTCGATAGCCCTTGGGGCAAGGTCATCCATAGTTGCTTTGGGGCAAATTTCTGCTGAAAAATCAGGGCCGCTTTCATCAAAAATCCGTTTCAACATATCCGGTGTCATTGGAACTAAATCTTCATTGCGTCGCATCCAATACGCACCTTTATAATGTATCGGCATACCAATAGGCCTTGATGGAATATCAAAAATGATGACCCGGCAATTGTTATATATAATTTCTTCCGCCTCTATTCTGAGGGCAAGTCGCCCAATCAGACCTGCTTTTGTTCTTCCTAACTCCTTAAAGATATTGCTTCCAACAACTTTTCGGGGCTTTTTATCTGTGATACCAAATATCATTTTCCCGCCACGTTCATTGGCCAGAGCGACACAGTATTTAACAAGTTCCTCAAAATGAAAATTCTCTTTGGCTTCTTTAAACTCAAGATGCTCATTCTCATTCGAATTCAATAAATTTTCAATTTGTTCAGATGAAATACTCATTTGTTGCCTTAAACTATTTTTTTCTCTCTTTCAAAATTTCCTCAATTTCATTTATATCATCGCTTGACAGTTTCACATCCGCCGCCGGGGCGGTTTCGCTGATTTGGCCTGCCCTGCGAGCTCCGACTATCGCCGCGGTTACCGCAGAATTTCGCAGCGTCCAGCCAATCGCTAATTGAGCGACCGTTATGCGATTGCGTTTCGCGACATCCGCAAGCCTGTCAATAATTTTCAAATTGGCATCAAGCAAAGGCGATTTAAAATTCGTATCGTTGTGCCTTACATCGTCAGCGGGCAGCGCGGCAACCTTCGCAGGCGTAAATTTTCCGCTCAACAATCCCTTTTGCAGCGGACTATAAACAATCACGCCGATATTATTTTTTTCGCAGAACGGCAGAATATCCTTTTCAATATCGCGCCGAAACATACTATACGGCGGCTGAAGCGAAGTAAGCGGATGAATTTTCATTACCCGCTCCATCTGCTCAACCGTAAAATTCGACACGCCAAGATAGCGAACCTTGCCGACCTTGACACATTTAGCCATCGCCTCATAACCTTCTTCAATATCCTCGTCCGGCTGATTCCAGTGCATCTGATAAAGGTCGATTGTCTCGATGCCGAGCCGTTTGAGCGACGCATCGCATTCAGCCAAAATACTTTTCGCCTTCAGACAACTTATCTTTTCTTTCTTATCATTCCAGATGAGTCCGCATTTTGTCGCGATAATTGGTTTTTGTCCGATTTTTTTAAGAACCTTACCAATGATTGTTTCGCTATGTCCGCAGCCGTAAATCGGAGCGGTATCGAGCCAGTTCACGCCGGCATCGAGCGATTCGACAATCGCGTCCATCGAGTCGTTATCGTCCTGCAGCCCCCAGCCGAACTGCCACGGCCCCCCGATTGCCCATGTGCCGAGCCCGACTTTTGTAATTTCCAGCCGCGAATTGCCAAGTTTTGATTTTTTCATTTTTTATGTCTCAATTTAGCCAATTTAGTTTATCATAGCGGCAGGATTTAGAAAAGCGTTTTTTAGGATAATGATTTGGCGCAAAACAACAAAAAAACATACATAATCGCCTGCGGCGTTCTCAAGCCCGACCTGCAAAAGGCCGCGCAAAAACTTGACGCAGATGTCGAGTTTAAATTTCTTGATTCCGTCCTGCACGACACGCCCGAAAAACTCAAAACCGAGCTTCAACAGGCTATCAACGCCGTCTCGCCCGAACAATATGACAGAATCATACTCGGCTACGGCATTTGCGGCCAGGGGACAGACGGCATAATCGCGGACAAATTACCGCTGATTATTCCGCAGGTACACGACTGCATATCGCTGTTTCTCGGCTCTGCCGCTATATATGAGGAGCAGTTTGAAAAATGCCCCGGCACCTGCTATTTCACCGCGGGCTGGCTCGACAAAGGTGCAGGCCCGGACGATATACGAAAATGGCTGATGAAATCATCTCCCGGCTACAGCGAAAAGCAAATTCAGGAACTCATAGATGAATTCTTCTCCGGCTGGCAAAAAAATTACAGCAGAGCACTTTTTATCAGTACCGATTCCGAAAAAGATGACGAGGCTCGAAAACTCGCCCAAACCACAGCCGAAAAATATGGCTGGAAATATGAGGAAATGGACGGCAGTACAAAATTTTTCGAAAAACTGCTCATCGCCGAAAAAACCGACGATGAAATTCTGCTCGTACCGCCGGGCTTCAAAATTATTTTCAACGCCGTCAGCAGCAAACTTGAAGCCTTGCCAATAACCATATAATCTGTTACAATCATCCGCTTATTAAGGATAAATAATGGAAATATCGGAGATTAAGGCGAGTATAGAAGACCTGCGGGCCCGGATAGCAAAAATCCGGGACTGGCTTTGACGTTGCCGCCAAACAGCAGGAACGAAAAAGCCTCGAAGACCAGCTCGCCAAACCCGGTTTCTGGGACAATCAGGAGACCGCCAAATCAGTCGTTTCAAAAATGAGCGCATTAAAAATGCTGATTGAGCCGGTATTGGAGATAGATAAAAAAGCCGCCGACCTTGACGAGCTTTTCGCTATGGCCGTTTCGGAAAACGACGAGCAGATTCTTGCCGACATTGAAAAGGAACTGCCCGTTGTCCAGAAGCAATATATGCGGGTTGAACTGGCCGGCACACTAAGCGGCCCGGACGACACGAGAAACTGTTTTATGAGCATTCACGCCGGCGCAGGCGGAACCGAGAGCTGCGACTGGGCGAATATGCTTTTGAGAATGTACACTCGATATTTCCAGCGAAATAACTACACCTATGAGGAACTGGACTTAACGCCGGGCGAAGAAGCGGGACTGCGGTCAATTACATTAAAAGTCAGCGGCCCCTTTGCCTTCGGCAAAATCTCCTGCGAAACAGGCGTTCATAGACTTGTGCGAATCAGTCCTTTCGACGCGAACAAACGCAGGCATACGAGTTTCGCCGCCGTTGACGTTATGCCGGAATATGACGATATAGATGTCGATATCGAGATTGACGAAAAGGATTTGCGAATTGATTTTTACCGCGCAGGCGGCGCAGGCGGCCAGCACGTCAACAAAACAAGCTCCGCCGTCCGAATCACGCATTTCCCGACCGGCATAGTTACCCAGTGCCAAAACGACCGTAGCCAGCACCGCAACAAAGCCGAAGCGATGAAAATGCTCAAGGGCAAATTGTATATGATTGAGCAGCAAAAACGCGACAGCGAAATAGCCAAACTTTACGGCAGCAAAGGCGAAATCGCCTGGGGCAATCAAATTCGCAGCTACGTCCTTCAGCCTTACCAGTTGGTTAAAGACCATCGCACGGATTTTCAGACCGGCAACGTAACCGCCGTCCTCGATGGCGATATAGAAGATTTTATCGAAAGCTATCTGCATTATCGGGCAGAAAAAAAACATAAAAAAACATAATAAATTTGTCCTGCCAATTGCGAGACAGCTTTGACTCGAACAACCAGACATTTATCACGTATTACAGTTGTATAACTGTTCCAATTTAGTTGTTGTTTTAGTTGTTTTGCTGTTGACAACATATATCTTTTTGTATAAAGTGTCTGCGAAATATCAGCCGTAGTCTGATTTGGCAACATTACGGTTTTTTTTGATTTAGAACGGTATAATAATGACATCTATAAATTTTACTGGAACATTTCCGCATTTATCCAAAGCTCCAATTGTTGAAGCTGCCCTTGATGTCCGCATTGTTCCATCCGTAAAGTGGGATGAAACCAATTTGCAGAGCGAATTAAAACAACGTCTTCCAGATTTTCCCAAAGTTGAAACCTTGCGTCGCGCAAGATACCAATTACCTACAGGGAAACAAAAAAATCCCGTAATTGAAGAAGATTTAGGATGCATTGGCTTCAAACTTAATTCAGCAGATAAATTACATGTTGCTCAATTTACTAAAGACGCTTTCGTCTTTAGCCGCTTAAAACCTTATGAAAACTGGGAGCAACTTAGCGGTGAAGCATTTCGGCTGTTGGCTGTTTATCGCGATTTGTTAAAACCAACTGAGATAAAGAGAATAGGTTTACGTTTCATAAATCGTATAGCCATAACACAAGAAAAGATAGAACTCGCTGATTATTATAAATATCCACCGGAGTCATTAAAAGAATTGGATTGGACGCTTACAGGCTATCTTCATCATGATACGATGCAAATTCCTGGGACAGTATATGGGGTGAATTTAATTAAGACTGTTCAGAATTTTCCTGGTGAAATTGGTTTGATTTTGGATATAGATGTCTTTGTGCAGAATCCGTTTGAATACGATGAGCTGCATATAAAAAAATGCTTGGAAGAAATGCGATGGGTAAAAAATAAAATATTTTTTAGCAGTATAACTGAAAAAGTTTTAGGGGAACTTAAATGACAACTATCGCAATGCCATCAATTATTTCTGGTTGTGCAGGTGAAACAGCAGACTTTGTTGGTCAGCAAATAGAAGATTGCCTTAGCATGTTGCAGGACTCAAATGTATTAGGGTTTACAGCAAAGGGTACTTTTCAACAATTATATGAGGTTTTTGAAGTATGTTCTTCTGATAATTGGGACGGCGAACAGGCAAAAGCAATTTCCAGAGAAGCTATACGCTATACTGAGAGATTTCTTAATTCATTGCCTTTAGGTATGGAAGCTCCTGATGTCTGTGCTGAACCTGATGGTGCCATAACTTTAGAATGGTATCGGTCTACAAATAAAGTTATATCTATAAGCATTGATGATAGTGATTGGCTGTATTTTGCCGCTATAATAGGCGACCGAAAAAGACATGGAGCAGATTTTGCCTTATTGGGTGTTTCGGATGATTTGCTTGAGTTAATTTCACAGGTTACCAGGAGATAAAATTGGACTCTGTTGCAGATGATGAACTTTTGGCAAGATATATTTTCCATTCGGGTTATATTCGTAGCAGTGACAAAACCGTTAAACAAAATGCCTTTATACCGCCTAACAACTTAGAACTTTCCGTAACTCGTCATATAAATTTTACAGAAGATGATATCTGGAGCATGGGGAAAAATGCTGCTACACATAGAAAACTTCCATTGTATGGCAGAGCTGATGTAAAAACTGAATATGTAAAAAAGCAAAATCTTGAAGTAAGGCCTCAGCCAATTAGAAACCATCCAGATGTTGGAGATAATCCTAACCACGCCAATATAGTTAATTGGCCGCTTGAGAAAAATGATAGGAAAATGATTGCTTTGGAAATAGCCAATGCTTCCCATTTTACCGCTAACCCTGAAATGGGAGTATAAATTCAGCAAGTAATAAAGCTCTAATATTCGGTTACACAGCCTCTCTTCTACCAGAAATTGACCTAAGACATACCTACTTTTTGATTTTAAGCGTTTTTGATATTACTTAAACCACTTGCTAAAACCCCTTTTTATGCTTATAGTTAAGTTATAATATGTTTCTGTGAACTCTCGGTTCGACAGGCTCACCGTCCTGAGCGAAGTCGAAGGAGTGTCCTCTGTGGCTAATTTAGGAGTTAAAATGGCAAAAGAAATGATCAAAATTGACGTTAAAGCACAAAAAGCAGATGCCGCCAAAATAAAGACAGACGTTTTGGCAATCGGCGTTTTCAGCGATGTAAAAAATAGTGCCATTCTCGATGCACTCGATAAAAAGCTCGGCGGCGCAATAACTCGTCTGAAAAAAATCGGCGACTTCAAAGCCGCACTCGGCAGCAGTGCATTTGTTTATACAAACGGCAAAATCGCGGCCGAGAGAGTTTTGCTCGTTGGCTTCGGCGAACAGAAAAAGGCCTCGATGGATACCTTCCGCCAAACAGCCGCAAAAGCCGCTTTTGAAGCGGTCAACGTAAAGGCCAAAAAACTTGCCCTTCTTTTGCACTATGACGAGAAGGACACCGATTTTGAAAAACTCGGCCAGACTATCACAGAGGCTATCCACTTCGGCGGATACAGATATAATGAATTTCTTACGCAAAAAGCCGATGAATCAATCACAAGCCTTTCAGCGGTAATCATCAAAGACAATCAATCGGTCGTGAACAAAATCAGCAAAGGCGTTGCCGTCGGCCAAATCATCGGCCAGGCACAAAACTTCGCAAGAACGCTTTGCAATCGTCCCGGCAGCGTATTATATCCTGCCGAGCTTGCCGCCATCGCGAAAAAAATCTCCGCCGCGACAAAAGGTTTGAGCTGCACAATCTTTGACGAC
>Ga0209417_1003173_pt1 | contig 22768 bp, 11 predicted proteins | sample RifGroF2_FD_184002 | JGI IMG/M metagenome (GOLD analysis project Ga0209417, IMG submission 184002) | Groundwater microbial communities from Rifle, Colorado, USA - Groundwater F2 (SPAdes) (version 2) | ecosystem: Environmental > Aquatic > Deep subsurface > Groundwater | place: Rifle, Colorado... | reverse complement strand
TGTTATTTCTACTTTCATGCTGCAAATATACAAAATTATTTAACACAAACAACTGTTTGTTAATAATTTATGTAATTATTTTATGAAATTTTGCCTTGCAACGGTCTCGTTATTTCTACTTTCATGCTGCAAATATACAAAATTATTTAACACAAACAACTGTTTGTTAATAATTTATGTAATTATTTTATGAAATTTTGCCTTGCAACGGTCTCAAAATAAGTAATTACTTTATTATTCGAACTAATTAGCCGCTCCGAGAGGTATATTACCCGCTATACAAAGGATTTTTACCCACTCCTAGAGATATATTACCCGCTATACAAAGGATTTTTACCCGCTCCTAGAGATATATTACCCTACAAAATAATCTCTTAATTATCTTGTGCTTTGATTTTTTTCTTCTTACGCCTAAAAAAATCAAAGAAATTATCAAACTCTCTTCTATAGAAAATACCTACACCTTGCGTATAATGCCCAGTATTTGTATAATTAAGAATTTCATTATTATTCGATTTATTAAATGCTTTTACTCTAAAAGAACCTTCCCTATTTATTTTTAGTTCAACGTTAACATCACCCACGATGTTGGATGTTTTTTGGTTTGCCACACCGACGTTACCATCAATAACTAATCTATTATTAAAAAATTGCTTTGATAATGCCAATTCTAACTCATCTGAGTTGATTTTATTTCCCGCTCTGTAATTTACTCCAATGTCTATATCTGAATTAATATGAGACAGCCAATTACTTAATTGATTTGAAAGCATTTCAGATGACGTTGTCCCTACTCCAGAACCAAAATTATCTGCATTTACAGGATTAGGATTTGTAAACCTATTTAAAAGTAATAAAGAAAAAACCTGCTTATTTAATTCTTCGTCAGTGCTAATTACATTGCTTACCATAGTTTTTGTATATTCATCGCTTGAAGGAAGATTTATCTTAAAGGTTATTGAAGGGTTGAATAATTTGTCATTCAATCCCAATATACATTGAACGGGTATTCTTTTTTTAATATTCTCATTTGTGGAGTCAGGAATAATATCGTATAGAGTTGTTCGTAAATTATATATCGCATTTAGATTTACATCAGCATCATAAGGGTCCCCTTTCCATCTTATAAGTCCACCACGTTCTACTCTAAATTTTTTATTTATTATATTCTGCAAAGTAAATAGATAATCTCCGTTTTCAATAATGTAATCCCCATACATAAAGAATTTTCCTTCTTTATTAATTTCAAATTTCAGGTTTCCAGTACCATTTCCTCGCATTATATCACCTATTTTAGAATCAAAAATAATTTGTATTTCGGCATCATTTGACACATCTATATTCATATCCATAGTAATCCATGAAAGGTCAATATTATTTTGCTCTTTTAAGTTTTTGTTTTGTGTATTTTTTTCCATAAAAGATATGAGGTTATTGTCAGAATAATCTTCAACATAATCTATCGGAACAAAAATTCTCGTTCCCTTTTCTGTTCTTGCATTAACCTTTAAATCAATACTTTTTTCATCACCTTTTAAATGGGCATTCCCCGACGCAAAAGCCTCCCCATAATACAAATCATTGTTAACAAAATTTGTATTCAAACACATGGTTTTCTTTGCATTAATTTTAAAATCATATTTAAAATTGTAAAAATTCTGATGACTAACAACCCCTGTAACATCGGCAGGATTGCCAGCATTGTCAAATACTATCCATTTATCAAATACAAAAGAGTTTTTAGTTATTTTTATTGGATTGGCAAATGAATATTCGGTATTGAGATAATCTATTTTTATTCGTCCCTGCCTTAAATTAAGCGTGCCATTTAGCTCCGGTTTGTTAAAAGATCCTGTTAAACGAACATTACCCGCTGCGGTACCCTCTAATTTTGATGAAAATGACGTTAAATACTGCTCGAAAAAAGCTATATCAAATTTATCTAGTTTTATGTTTAAGTCTATTTTTTCTTTGTCAGGCTTTTCACTATAATAATACCCCTCTGCTTCAAGTGTTTTTACATTACCATTTTTAAGACTTATATTCGTTTTAATTGCCTTACTCTCATTTTCCCAAACATTAACAAAATTTATATCACCTAATTCATGCTCATTTATTACCAAATCCTTAACATTAACATTTGATATAATGTTGACATTGCCAAATAAGTTAGACAACTCCATCATTCCATTTAATCGCCCATTCAATTCATATCCTTCAGCTGATGTTATTGGATTTAAATTCTGCAAATTTAAATTAGAAAACCCTGCATACAAATTGTCAGAGATACTATCACTAATATTTCCATAAACACTAATTTTTTCATTATTCTTCTCAATAGAAAAATCATCAATAAATATGTGTTTTTTATCTATTATTATAGTTACAGGATTGATTTTCCATATCGAATCGGAAACATTAATCTTAGAATTTTGTAAATAAATACTAATCTTATCATCAAACACTATGTTCCCTTTTATATCACCACTATTATTATTGTTAATTGATTTTTTCCAGTCAAAAATAAAATTAATTGAATCATCTTTAAGCTCAATATCCGAAACAAATTTCTCTATGCAAATTTTTCCTCCAATAAATAACTTTTGTGAATTTAATTTACATAATAATCTATTTTCATCCGACTCAATATCCATACTTATATTATCAAATTTAGTAGTTTGATAAATTAAAGAATCTGAAATAAAACTTAAATTCAACTCCTTTTGGTAATTATTAAAACTTCCATTAACAAAAGAATTGTCTGCAATGTTTATTGATGGATAAAAGATATTAAAAAAACCATTAGCCTTCTTTAAATTAATAAAAAAATCATAGTTTTCTGTGTTAGGCTTGTAATCCTTCAATGTTAAAACTTCCGAATTACGAATATATTGATTAAGATAATTAAGAACATCATTGTATATATCTTTAAAGTAAAAACTACCATTAATATTTATATCAGCAATATCCGAAATCAATTTTAATGATTTTCCATTTAGCTCTTCATCCGAAATAATCATTAGCCTATTAATTTTCAATGTATCATCAAATTCTTTTAAATATAAATTACTCACCTCTACTTGTCCCAATATATCATCTATTGTTTTGCCTGTAAGATCTATTTTTATATTTGCTTTTAAAATATTATTCTTGTCCTTTCCAAAAACATTAAGCCTATTTAGCCTAACATTATCAAGTTCAGTATAAAATTGATAGTGTGGATTTTTTTTAGAAAAATCTATCAACCCATTGATGTTTAATTTTATATTTTCTTCAGTTATAATTAAATTTCCATTAAGCTTATTTGTGCTGTAATTTGCATCAACAACTAAGTTCTTATATGTATATTTTTTAAATTCCAAGTCTCTTATCTTTCCTTTAAAATCAATATTAACATCTTTGCCACTTTTCCCAACCCCATCTATGTCTAAGTTAAAACTTGTAAGCCCTATACTTGTATTATCCCCAATAAATTTACCAATATCAAAATTATCCGCACTTAATTTACCCTTATATTTATAATATTTTTCTGACTCCTTACTGTCAAACCATAAATCTGTAGAAATATTCCCTAAATCGGTATAAACATTACCATAAGATACAAAGTCATAAAAGAAACCAGTTAATCTTCCTTTATATTTTATTTTCCCTAAATTTTTAATATTTTGTGGCAAATCCACATACTTATTATCTGAACTTTCAGGTAATTCAAATTTTTCCAAATCAGCTTTTATTGTTGTCAAATCTTCTACATTAAAATGCATGTAGGTTTCGTTAATATACGGCAACCCTTTAAAATCAAAGTCTCCTTTTAAAACTGAACCACTGCCATAATGAAAATCAACATCCCTCAACTTAAAATTTGAAATACTTCCAAAAAATTTACCTGTTCCATCTATATAATTCCCCATACCTTTTAATTCTGGAGCAAAACAACCTATATCACTCATTATAAATTTACTTTCTAAAAGGTCTAATTGCATATATATTTTATCCTCAAAATCATAATAATCCGAATATTTTTCATATAAAAACTTTAGATTAAAATTGTATTCTGAATTATTAGCGTAAATTTCTAAATCAGGAATGCTTAAAGAATGTGGACCTAAATATGCAAATCCATTAAAACGTTTTAATAAAAGACCTGATTTTTCATAAGCTGAAATATTATTTACCATTCCTATAATACTATCCCCTACAATTTTAACATTCTCAATATCTGCATTTACATGCCTTACATCGACGTCATCATAATCAAACCTATCTCCAAACAATCTCGCATCTTCATCTTTGTACTTTACTTTACTATTACTAATATTTAATTGTGCAATCTCTATTTGCCAAGGTTTTTGTGAGGTTGTATCATCTGTTTTAAAATAATCAATTAAAAATTGAATGTTTAAATCATTCTCTCCCTTATAATATTTTATGTTTGAGTAAAGTGAAGAGATATTTATAAAATTAAATATGAGCTCTCTTTTTTCTATATCTATTCTTTTTGTTTTTATTATAAACTCTTCTCCATAAAATAAAGTATCATGATGCTTATCTTCAATAAATAATTTGTCAAGCAAAATACTTCCAGTAAAAGTAATTCCTACTTTTCCTACACTTACTTTTACTTTTAATTGATTAGATAGATAGGATGCTAACTGTTTAGTTATTATTGTTTGGACTGTAGAACTTTGAATTAATAGGTACACAGAAAAAGGCAGTAATATTATTATTAAAGCTATTGCTAATAATATTTTATACTTCTTTTTAATAAACCTTGCCTCCTTTTGTTTCTAATTTAATTACAAAAATAATAATTTATCACAAATATTGAACCATAATTTTTGCGTAACACTATATAAACAAATTATTACCTTGCTTAATGTTCAATGCCTCCTAAATAATAAATTTTGATAAATTTAATTAACTATTATGAAGTTGTATGTAATTATACCCTTTTGATATTCTGCCGCATTTACATCTGAATTGAATTTAGCTTTATATGCAGCCTCAAGTGCAAATTTCAATAAAGCTTGACTTGATGTTGTCGTTCCCCTAACTCCAGGAACTGCTTTTATTACATTTCCTTTTTTATCTACAGTAATTTCTACAACAACCTTCCCCTGTTCGTTAACATTATACGATGGCTTTGGAAGTAAAATAGATTTACGTCCTTTTAATGAAAAAGACACACCCTTGCCATCACCATGACCATCACCTATACCATTGCCACTGCCAGATCCCATTCCACTACCAGATCCACTACCTATTCCTGAACCAGATCCGGTCCCTTCTCCTGTACCTGTCCCGCCTCCATTACCTTTGTTCTTTGTATATAAAGCTCCTGTATTAACTCCTTGGTCACCTACTCCTCCTTCTGTCCCTTCGTTTACTGAATTATTCTTTTTACCACCAACATACAAAGCTTCTTTATTCACTTTTTGACTCTCTGTATTTTCTGCCTTAGGATCAGTTATTACCTTTTTTATAATAGGTTTTGATATCTCTGGCATTTTAGCATCTTTCGTTTCCTGTAATTCATTAGAATTAAGCTCTGGAGCATCCTCAAAATTTTGTGTAATGTAATTCTCTTCTTGAACCAAATTATTTGGATTAGAGTTCTCTAAAGAGATGTTCTCTATATTTTCACTAGTTCCTTCTGGCTGAAACTCCCCCCATCCTTCATCACCTGTTCCAAAATTTACTTCAAGCCCACCACCACCACCACCTTCAGGATATGGAGGTATCGGAGTTTTTATAATAATAAGAAAAAAAAGAATTATCAATCCAGCATGTATAGATAATGTTAATATCCATGCTTTTAATCTATCTTTCTTTTCTTCTTTAGTAAGCATAAAAATATTTAATTATTTTTGAGAAATTTTATTTGTTGCTAATACCATTCTTACACTTAATTTATTACCTATTTGCAGGACATCAACCAAATCTTGTATTGAAAGCGTATTATCTGCTCTTAGTATAATTGTTGGTTCTGAAATGTTTAAAAATGTATTTTTTAATTTATCCTCTAAATTTTCAAAAGAAACCTCATCTTTATTTATGTAATATCTTTTATCACTTGTTACAGATAATGTTATTTGCTGCTTGTTTATTGTCTGCGGAGTTGAAGACTTAGGAAGCATTAGTTTGATTACATTCGGATTAGACAAAGTTGATACTATCAAGAAAAATAACAATAAAAAAAACATTATATCATTCAATGAGCCTGTATAAACTTCGGCAGAAAACTTATTACTTCTTTGTATTTTCATATAGATTATGCTTCGTTTTGCAATATGTCAATAAAATCTATACCGTTATTTTCCATTTGAAAAACAACCTTATCAAGGAGAATGCTTAAATAATGATAACCAGCAAAGGCTAAAACACCTATAATTAATCCGGATGCACTTGTTATCATTTTTTCATAAAGACCTCCAGCTATAATACCTATACTAATATTGTCTGTTAGTGAAATATTATAAAATATTTTAATTACACCCATTATTGTTCCTATAAAGCCGAGCATAGGAGCAATACCTGCTACTATTCCTAAAATTTTTAAATTCTTTTCTAATTTAAGAACTTCAAATTTTCCTATTGATTCTAAGGTTCTTTCTATTTCACTAATAGGTCGCCCTATTCTTGCAATTCCTTTTGCAATCATTCTTGCAGATGGAGTATTTGTTGTATTACAAAAATTTTTTGCAGCATCTAATCTTCCTTCACAAACAAAATCTTTTATATTATTCATGAAATTATGATCCATTTTTGCCGATTTCTTTATTGCTAATAAACGTTCAAAAAAGATATACACTGCAAGTATTGATAACATAGTAATAGGGATCATAACTACACCTCCTTTAACGAGTAAATCCCATATAGAAAACGTTGCTTCTTGTGCTGGAGTAGCGACAACAGCTGGGATTACAGCCTCATTGATCTTTTGGGTACTGTCTGCAACTGTTTCTGTTATTTGTAATAATAAAGAATAAATCATAATTCCAATTTTAATTATATTTAAATTATCCTCCAAAATTATTACTTTTTTTTAGATTATAATTTTTTTTTTGATATTATCTAACTATTTTTTTTTAATATCTAAAATCATATTATATAAAAAGGAATACTTTCAATTAAAATATTCTATAAAAATCTCTATAATTCTATTTTATATGAGGATTGGCATATTTAATAATATCTTTAGCTTCAATTATATTGTCACATAATATAACAAGACGTTCAACAACATTTTTTAGTTCTCGTATGTTTCCTGTCCATTCTATTTTTTTCAACTCATCTAAAGATCCTTCTGTAAACTCTTTCATTGGAATTCCATAAGATTGACAAATGTTTTCAAGAAAATAGTTTGCCAATATAGGAATATCGTCTTTCCTTTCGTTCAATTTTGGAACTTTAATAAGGATAACACTTAATCTATGAAACAAATCTTCTCTAAAATTATTATTTGAGATCTCCTTGTTTAAATCCTTATTAGTGGCTGCTATAACTCTAACATCTACTGTAATTTCTTTTTCCCCTCCAACTCTTACTATTTTATTCTCTTGTAAAGCTCTCAATACTTTTGCTTGAGCACTTAAACTCATATCTCCTATTTCATCAAGAAATATTGTCCCTCCATCAGCTTGTTCAAAATCTCCCTTTCTCTGCTTTATTGCAGATGTGAAAGCTCCTTTTTCATGTCCAAATAATTGGCTTTCTATCAGCTCAGATGGGATTGCTGCACAATTAACTTCTATAAAAGGAGCATTCACTCTTGTACTATTATTGTGAATAGCTCTTGCTACTAACTCTTTCCCAGTTCCATTCTCTCCAGTAATAAGTACTCGAGCCTCTGTTGGAGCTACTTTTGCTATTATATCTTTTAAATCATTTATTTGCTTGGAGTTTCCTATCATTTCATAATTAATATCAAGTTTTTTCTTTAATTTAGATGTTTCTTTTATTAAAAATGATTTATCTAGAGCATTTTTTATAGTTATTAACAATCTGTTAAGGTCTAATGGTTTTGAAATATAATCATAAGCCCCATTTTTTATCAAATCAACAGCTGTTTCTATGTTGCCATGTCCAGAAATCATTACAATAGGAGTGTCTGAGTTTATTTTTTTCATTTCTTCAAGAACTAAAGCCCCACTAATCTGTGGCATCTTTATGTCACATAACACAACATCATAAACATTTGATTTAAATTGTTCTAATGCGATTTTCCCATTTTCTGCTTCATCAACATCATATTTCTCATACTCTAAAATCTCTCTTAAAGTATTTCTTATGTTTTTTTCATCATCAACAACTAGTATTTTTGCCATGTTTCTATATTAATTAAAAAGATATCCAAATTTAATATTAAAATTATAAAAAAAAACCTGACAGATAAAAAATCTGTCAGGTATAAAAAAAAATTAATTATTAATTATTTCTATTTGCTAACTATTATTTTAGAACTATAATTAATATTTTCACCTAATAATCTAAAAATATATGTTCCATTATTTAAATTTCTATTATTATATCTAATATTATTAATACCTGATACACAATTATTATAATCAACCTTATCTATAACTTGACCTTTTAGGTCATAAACAGTAAGAGTTACATTAGTTTTTGTTTTTGATGTAAAGGCAATGTTGGCATTATCTCTTATTGGGTTTGGATAAATTCTGAAAGTTTTTGGCATTTCTTTCACAATATTATTATCTTCCACATCTAGTGCTAGATATTTTTCTGTTTTAAAGAAACCTCTTCCATGTGTAGCTAAATATATTGTTCCGTGGTTTGAACTTCCTTTAGCTGTTTGCTGTTTTATCATATAAACAGGAACTCTTCCCATATTTGTGTTTTCTTCTGTCCATGTTACATTTGTAGCAAAAATATTACTTGTTGTATAAATTCCGTATTCTGTTCCTATAATTGCTTTAGTAGAACTCATCTCTATTATTCCAGAATATACTGGTATTTTAGGTAAATCTCCTTGTCTTGATTTAAATTCAGGCATACTATCCAAAGCATTACCAGTTGTATAAATATAACTTGCATTATTATAATTACCTAAAGTTACTAATAAATTATTTGTATTACGAGGATCAAAATTAACTGACGTAATTGCTCTATTTGCAAAAGGAACAGTAAGGTTTGAGACATCTAATACACAATTATTACTTCTAACATCTGCGGTTAAAGAATCGTAAGCCATGTTAAGATTAGAAATTCTATATAATTGGCCTAACCTAGTTGAAAAATATAGCACATTACCATCATTTGATATTGCAAAATTTGATATGTTATTAGAATAATTTTTACTAAATTCTGCAACTTTAAACCATGTCGGATTTTTATCAAATTTAAGAACATCTTTTGTCATCCAAACAGCTCCAGCAAAACCTACAAAAAATCTTGTTTGAATAATATCTTGTTGTTTTAAAGTATCACCTTTTTTTACATTTTTACTTAAAGTCACTTTAATTGGAAATGATTTATTACTACTAAAAAAAGTATATTCACTTCCTGCTGTTAAATCCTCATCTGCAACACTAACTATTGTGTCTTTACTATTTGTATCATCTATTTTTTCATTTAATAAAATAGGAGTAACAAATGAAGCAGGAAAACTCGAATTACCTGGTTCTACATCTGCAACACCACTGTAATTTATCATCTCTTTGCTATAAAAATCTTCTATCTTTGATTTTGTTGTTCCATAATCAGTGCTTCTATATACAGATCCAAAATAAATAGAATTAATCATCACATCTTTAGAAAGTATTGAAAATGAACAATGACCACCATCACCACCTCCTACTGCTATTCCTGTCATTTTTGTGTTTGTTGTTTTATTTGGATCAATCATTATTGTCCCGTTATCTTGTGTCCCTCCCATAACAGCTCCCCAATAAGAAGTTGCTACAGTATAAAATTGAGTAACGTTAAAATTTTTATTAAGTGTTTTATATGAAACTCCATTGTCCGAAGATTGAGAAATTCCGCCATCAGTACCAACATAAATGATATCTGGCTTAGAACTAGTAGTTGCAAAAGTATGAATATCAGAATGTACATATCTCTTATCAGTACTTGAATAAAAACCAAATGTAACACTTTCAAATTGACGACTTGGTTCCCATTTCCAAATATCAATACCTCCTAGCAATATTGTTTTAGGATTATCATGTTTTACATGTAAAGCATTGTCATAATTACCCTGATTACTAAATGGTTGAAAACTCGAATGACCTCCTGGACCTATAACTGTCCAAGAATTACCTTTATCTTCAGTCATATAAATATTTTCTATATACCCATCTGTTTTAGCTACCGATGCGTAAATAATATTTGAATTAGTTTTTGGAATAGCTAATTCTATTCTACCCATAGTTGATGCAGGTAATTTACCAGTTACAGACATTAAAGTAAATGTATTCTCCTCTCCTGTTGGAGACACCCAACAACGACCTCCAACCGAAACAGCTACCATTCCATCACTTGCAATAGCAATATCAGAAGCCATTGCTGTTGAACCAGTACCAGTAAAAGCTGCACGCCATGTATTCCCAGCATCATCAGAATATTTTACACCTCTTGAAGTTGCAGCAAACAATCTATTGTTTATAGGGTTTACAACTAATTCATTTACTGAAGTCCATTCACTTGTAGTTGAAGAAGGAATTGTACTTGACAATACAGAAAACGTATTACCTTTGTCTGTAGAAACATAAATTCCGTTTCCAATAGGTCCACTTGTTGTATAATTAAGGGCTGAAAAACTCCCAACTAAACCTTCTCCTGTTCCTACATATATAACTCCATTTTTATCTTGAGCAATACTTGAAACTGGAATATTCTTATTATCAATACTTATTCTATTCCAAGTCAATCCTCCGTTTGTAGATTTAAATAAACCTCCAGCAACACCTCCTGCAAAAATTAAACTGGAATTATCTTTTTCTATCAATATAGCACGACAACGACCACCTATATTATCAGGACCCATTTCTTCCCAAGTTAAATCCAATGCTTTATTTTTATTTTTTGATGCAAATTTTTCTACTTCTTTTCTTGCTTCAAAAACATCATTATAATCAATATAACCTTTGTCTTGATTTGCGTTTATTTGATTAAAATATTCGACAGCTCCTTTTATTCCATAGGATGGCAGAGCACTCTTGTTTCTCGGTTTGTAATTATTAGAATTATTATTTGCATTTTCATACAGCAAATAAAAGCTGAAACCCAACAAAACAATTGCTAAAAATGTTGTTATTTTCTTGTTAATCATATTTTTTAGTATTTTAAATACATTATTTCCAATTGGCAAATATAGACTAATTTTAATTTCTCACCAAAATTTTAATATTTTTTTAAACATTCCATGAATTAAAATGAACTTATTTTTCCTGCTTGAATATTAATTTATTTATATAAATAACGTTTTTTTTTAGTTATTATACTTCTTTTTGCCAATATAAAGACCCACATACATTGTTAAAAAAAAATGATGATTTTTCTCATCTGCCATTATATTTATTGCATTTGGAAAAATATCTAATACCAATCCTGTTTCTATAGCTTTAATACTTTTAGCATCTTCCCTAGAGGCATAATCAAACATAAAACTTGTCTTAACAAAAGCCCCCACATTTATTTTTGTTTCATTTAAACCTTCATTTATTGGTGCACGTCCAAATATATTATCGAGATCATGTTTGTTTGGATCATATTTTTCTGAAGTTAAAACATAATCATAAGAAATTCTCGAATAATTTTTAATATATAAATAAACAGGTTTTAAAAATGCTGTTGATAAACCTCCAGAGATATTATATTTTATTTCCACCCCTCTTTTTTCTGGTTTTTCAAATAATTTCCTTTGCAAACCAAGTCCTGTTCTTAATACATACAGACTACTTAATTTGCCATAAACAAAACCTTTAGCATTTTCATTTTCACTAAATACTTTATATTCTTTATCATCTTTTATATTAACAAAATCAATGCAAATATCAAATTTTTTAGATCCTGTTATATTTCTAGAATTTTTATATGAAATTCCAAATCCATTATTGTTTATAGTTATCCCATATACATTTTCTTGTTTATATAAAATAGTTTTATTCTCAACAAGTGGAACTTGAGAGTATAATTTAGAAAAATTAATAAAAAAGAAAAAAAGAAAAAAATATTTTAAACTAAAATGGGACATCTATTTATATCAAGAATGCAGTGGCTTTGTTTCGATGCTAACATTTCCATAAGCAGGGCAAACTTCTTTAGTTCTACAAGAAACAGCAAATAACATAAGAACCACAACGAATATTAAAAAATAGAAGATTTTTTTCATAATAAAATTTTACCTAATAAATTTGGCTAAACTAAAATGTTTTATTTTTATATTTACATTTGCAAATATACGTTAATTTTTATTAAATGATAAAAATCGATAAAAAAAGTTTATGAATGAATTAAAAATCAATCCTAATATTGAAAATAGCTGGAATAAAGCACTTTACAACGAGTTTCAATCAAAATATTTTATAGAATTAAAAAAATCTCTTATAAAAGAAAAAGAAAAATACGTTATTTTCCCTAAAGGCTCAGAGATATTCAACGCATACAACTTGACTCCTTTTGATAAAGTTAAAGTTGTAATTATAGGGCAAGATCCATATCATGGAGAAGGGCAAGCTCATGGTCTGTCTTTTTCTGTACCTAATGGAATTAAACCTCCACCATCTTTAGTTAATATTTACAAAGAGATATACAATGATCTGAATATTTTTCCTTCATTATCTGGAAACCTAACTAACTGGGCAAAACAAGGAGTATTATTATTAAATTCAATATTAACTGTTCGAAAAAATGAAGCTGGCTCGCATCGAAATATAGGCTGGGAGAATTTTACTAATGCAACAATAAGAAAAATATCAGAAGAAAAAGATGGTGTAATATTTTTGCTGTGGGGTAGTTTTGCTCAAGAAAAAGAAATATTTATAAACAAAAATAAACATATCGTACTAAAGGCTGCTCATCCTTCTCCATTTTCTTCATATAGAGGATTTTTTGGATGTAAACATTTCTCTAAAACAAATGAGGCATTAACATCGTTAAATAAGGAAATAATTAATTGGCAAATTGAATAAATTAAAAATAATTATCCTCCTATTAATAATTGTGTGTATAAAAAGTTATTCCCAAGAAAAAAGGAATATGGATTTTTTATGCAATGATAATGGTGATTATAAACTAATAAAAACTATAAAATATAATAAAAAAGATTCATTAACTAAAATTAATAAGTTTTTTAAAATATATAAAAAAAATAAATTACTTGTTTCTATTGATTCTATGTCTATAAAGAATAAAAAACATAATGTTTATTTTAGAAGAATAAAAAAATATGATTTTAAATTCTTAAGCATACAAAATGATAGTCTTAATTTTAATAAATCAAAAATATTGGGCAATAAGTGTGAAAATTTAAACAATTATTCAAACCAAATTATTGAATATTATTCTGACAAAGGATATCCTTTTACTAAAATAACTTACGACTCAATTGTTGTTGATTCTACAAATATAAAAGGTTCTATTTCTATTAGCAATGATAAAAAATACAAATTTGACGATATCATAATAAAAGGAAATTTCAATACTAGAAAAAATTTTCTATATAATACTATTATGATTAAACCTGGAGATGTTTATAATGAAACGAAGTTCCTTAATATAAGAAAATATTTAGAAAAATCTTCCGCTTTTGAAATGATTAAAAGTCCTGAAATTCTTTTCACTGAAAATGAAGCTTTTATTTTCATCTACTTAAACCAGAAAAAATCAAATTATTTTTATGGTTTAGCTGGGTTCCAACGAAAAAATGAAATAGAAAATAAATACACAATTACAGGGGAGGTTAAACTTAACCTTTTCAACTCTTTAAAACAAGCTGAAAGCATAAACATTTCTTGGAACTCTAACATTAATAACACTAAAAGTCTTATCTTTGAAACAAATTATCCTTTCATTTTCAATTCTTTATTTAGCTTAAACTACAAGTTTGAACTTTTCAAAAAAGACACTACATACATCAATGATAAAAGCTCGTTTTCTGTAGAATATAAGTTAAATAGTAAAAATTTTTTGTTTCTTAATTTCGAAAAATTTAATTCGAACATAATTCTAAACAAAGAATTTTACTCTAACAATTCAAACACTGGATACTCTGATGTTAATTACTTCTACTATGGAATTGGGTATATGTATAATTCTCTTAATTCTAATATCAACGCAAGTAAAGGACTAAATATTAATACTGAATTCTTCTCAGGAAATAAAAATAATAATATAGAGCAAAACAAAAAGATACAATTTAAATACTCTCTTAATATAAATTATTTTATCCCTTTAAATTTAAGAAACATCATAAATACTTCTTTCAAATTAGCAGCTATAGAAAATGAAAAAGTATTTGAAAACGAGCTATTTCGATTAGGTGGCATAAACTCATTAAAAGGATTTGACGATGAGTCTATTCTTGCTTCTAAATATATAATTGCTCTATTGAAATACAATTTTAAAATTGATAGAAACACCACTATTTACTCTTTTTTCAATAATGCTTTTTACTATAATCAATTTAAAAATATTGATGATAATCCATACGGATTTGGCATTGGACTTGAATTGATAACAAAACCTGGCAAAATATCTTTAGTGTATGCTTTAGGAAAACAATTTAACAACCCAATTTATATTAAAAATGCAAAAATACATGTAGGATTTACAGCGGAATTCTAATACAAAATAACTTAGATATTACGATTTGAATTTGCCATTTTCTTCATAATTGTCATAAATTAATTCTTTTGGAGGATTTTTGAGTTTATCATTTGATTTTATATAATGCTTATATCCCCAATAAATAGCCATTAACAACACAATTATTAATAATAATCTTAATATAATTTTTGATATTTTAATAATTATGTATATAAGTATCAGTATTCCTATTGCTAATAATATCTTTGATGTCATAATCTAATTTTACTAAATTAATTCTTAAAGATAATGTAATACATTATCTCTAAAACAATTAATATTACATGTATATACTATCTAACCAATTCAAAGAATCCTTTATAATCCTTATTTTCGCCAGCATTATTTGTAAGTGTGATTGTATAGAAATACACTCCATCAGGCACATCATTACCATTCAAAGTTCCATCCCATCCTTCTTTGCAATTATCAATTTCTGTAATATATGTACCCCAACGATTGAATATTTTTATAATACAACTGTTTAAGCCATCTCCCTCTATTTTGAAATAGTCATTAATCATATCTCCATTTGGAGTAATTACATTAGGAATCTTAAACGAAAATGGTTTTTCTTTTACCAAAATCGTTAAAGATGCTGTATCCTGACAACCAGCACTACTAGTTACAGTTAATATAACTGGATAACTTCCTTTAGTCGTGTAAGTATAAGCTGGATTTTGTTCGGTAGATGTATTATTATCGCCAAAGTCCCAATGATAACTAATTGCAGAAACGCTATTATCTGTAAACACAACACTTAAAGGCTCAAACCCTTCCAAACTGTCAACTGTAAAGTCTGCTAAAACGGTATTTACCAAGACATTAATAGAGTCAACATTAGTACAATTTGCAAGTGAAAAAATAGTCACAAAATATTTTGTATCTACTGTTGGGTCTAAAGTAATGGTTGAAGCATTGCTATTATTACTCCATGTATAAGTGTATGTATTATTTAAAACAAGCTCTATGGTTGAACCTACACATATAGTTGTATCTTTTGTCAAATTAACAATAGGTGAATTATAAACAATAACTACAGTGTAATCACTATTTGTGCATCCATTAAGAGTTCCTGTAACATTATAAGTTGTAGTAATTGTAGGTTTCACTTTACTAAAAACATTATTACCAAGTCCATTATCCCATATATAACTTGTCGCATTTCCTAAAACACTAACCTGCGTACTGTCTCCTGAACAAATTGAAATATCTGCTGAAGCATTAGCAGTTGGTAATGATTTTGATGTTATAACAACACTATCTTTTACATCACAACCATTTAGAGAGGCGGTAATATAATACGTATAGCTACTTGACACGGTTATATCTTTACTACTTCCTGTGCCTAAATTATCACTCCATAAATAGCTGTCAGCATTACCTGTTACAGTTATATTGATTTGTGAATTTTCACAAACAGTAGTATCCGTTGTATTAACTGTTGCGATAGGTTTAACAACTATTGATGTACTGTCAAAGTCAGTAACATCACAATCTGCCTCAAACCTTACATAATATTTCATGTCACTTGGTAATGCTGATACTTTTATGTTATTACCTATGCCTATTAAAATATTATTTGGGTTTTTGATATACCAATTTGCCACCCCTCCTGTGCCTAAATTACCACCATTGTAATTTAATACTATAGAATCAGGGATGTTATTAATACAGTAATCACTTATAACAATTGCTGATATTGGGTGTGTTATATATACATTATCAGGGATAATAGGGTTTGTTTTAATATTTACGGTTTTTGATAACTTGGCAGTACTACCACATGCTCCTGTACCGCTGAGCCAAATAGTTGTTGTTGAGTCAGATTTGAATGTGTAAAAAGTATCAAGGTTTCCTTTTAATTTTGAAACATTAGTCAATAATGAATCGGAATACCATGCCCATATTGCTCCAGAACCAAGACTTCCCCCTGCAACACTAAAAGTTATATCTGTTTGAGGACAAACATTGTCTAAATTAGATATAATTGAATCTGGAGTAATTGATAATGTTTGGCTTACTGTTACCGTCGTTTTCTTTGCTAATGTATTATTACATAAGCCTAAAGCTCTAACCCAATATGACTTTGTTGAGTCTGGGTTAACTGGCAATGTTGGACCTGTCAACAAAAATTGTGTAAAAGTAGAGTCTGCATACCAATTCCATGAAGCAGATGAGCCTAATACACCTCCACTAACAGAAAGAAGCACATTTTCTAATGAACAAATATTATCTGTTGATTTTGCTATAGAATCTGCTATGACAGATAATGTCTTATTTGCACTAACAATAGTTGTTGTGAGCCCTGTTACATCGCAAGTTCCTACGGCTGCAAGACTGATTGTCGTTGTTGAATCAAATGTAGCAATAAGAGTATCCCCTGTAGCTATAGAATCATAGTTTTCATTATACCATATCCATACAGCATTATAACCAAGCGAACCTCCGTCAATTGTTAAAGTATCTATCGTTCCTGGACAGAAGAAATCATTTGATTTTATTATAGAGTTTGCCTCAACAGAAGGTATAGCAATACTAATTATTACTGTATCTTTTGCTGTGCAAGCTCCAGATGTGGCAGTTACATAATAAGTAACATCTACAAGTGGTTTAACCCATAAAGAATCTAAAGTAGAACCATTCGACCATATATAAGTATTTCCTCCTGTAACTTTTAAATTTACAGAATCTCTTGAGCATATCGTTCTGTCAACTCCTGCATCCACTGTTATTGGACTATCAATTTTTACTTCTACAGTATCCTTATCCGTACATGCACCACTTGTTCCGATAACATAATAAGTGCTATTTGCAACAGGACTAACATTAATAGAATCTATAGTGGCTGTTGTTGACCAAGAATATGAATTTGCTCCTGTTGCTTTAAATGTGACTAAGTCTCCTCCACATATTGTTCTGTCAACTCCAGCATCCACTGTTATTGGACTATCAATTTTTACTTCTACTGTATCTTTGTCCGTACACGCTCCTGTTGTTCCAATAACATAATAAGTGCTATTTGCAACAGGACTAACATTAATAGAATCGATAACGGCTGTTGTTGACCAGGAATATGAGCTTGCTCCTGTTGCTTTCAATGTAATTGTATTACCTGAACAAATGGTTTTATCAATGCCTGCATTTACACTTATCGGACTATCAACCTTTACCTCTACTGTGTCTTTATCCGTACATGCTCCCGATGTTCCTATAACATAATAAGTGCTATTTAAAACAGGACTAACATTAATAGAATCTATAACGGCTGTTGTTGACCAGGAATATGAGGTTGCTCCTGTTGCTTTAAAAGTAACCAAACTACCAGAACATACAGTCTTATCAACTCCTGCATTTACATTTATTGGACTATCAACCTTTACCACTACAGTGTCTTTATCCGAACAAGCTCCACTTGTTCCTGTAACATAAAAAGTACTATCTGAAAGTGGAGTAATATTAACAGAGTCAATAACAGCTGTTGTTGACCAAGAATACGAACTCGCTCCTATTGCTTTTAATGTAATTGTGCTACCTAAGCAAATTGTTTTATCAATGCTTGCATTTACACTTATTGGGCTATCAACATTTACCACTACTGTATCTTTATCCGTACATGCTCCCGATGTTCCTATAACATAAAAAGTACTATCTGAAAGTGGAGTAACATTAATAGAATCTATAACGGCTATTGTTGACCAGGAATATGAGGTTGCTCCTATTGCTTTAAAAGTAACCAAACTACCAGAACATACAGTCTTATCAACTCCTGCATTTACATTTATTGGACTATCAACCTTTACCATTATAGTGTCTTTATCCGAACAAGCTCCACTTGTTCCTGTAACATAAAAAGTACTATCTGAAAGTGGAGTAATATTAACTGAGTCAATAACGGCTGTTGTTGACCAAGAATATGAGGTTGCTCCTATTGCTTTTAATGTAATTGTGGTGCCAGAACAAATTGTTTTATCAACTCCTGCATCTATTGTTATCGGGCTATTTACAGTAATAGTAATTTCATTTGTAGTATCCTTATTTGCTCCTGCACAATTTGTTATAATACAACGAAATTTTTTGCCATTATAAGCATTGCTTACATTTGTAATAATAAGGGTATCTTTAATTGATGCAGAAGCATTTGTTACAGCATTTGTATATGGAGCAACATTTGATAAATTGTCCCAAGCCAATGTGCCTGTATTATAAATTTGCCATTGATAATCAAAGTTTGTACTACCAGCCACTTCAAATGGAATGGTTATAGTATTTGTTCCTCCACAAACAGCAGAAGGATTGCTTGGTTGAGTTGCAATACTAACAGATGTACAACCTAGTAGAGTTTTGACTTTTATTGAATCAGAATTTTGACTAACGATATTACAATGATTTTTTGCAACAACACGATACCAATAATCAGTATTTGCATTTAACCCTGAAGCATTATATGTTGTATCTGTTCCTGTTGATTGATTATTTAAAACTATTGAAGCCCCAAACAATGAATCCGTAGCTATTGTAATTAAATATTCTGTAACAGAATTAACTTTATTCCAATTAGCTGTAAATCCTGCTGTAGTAATGCTTGTCGCTGCTAAAGTATTTGGTGTTGCAATAGCAGAGTCCACATTTAAAACAACTGTTAATGAAGTGTCATTAGGACTTACTAAGCCCACAACAACACAACGATAGAAAAAACTATCTATTGCGGTAATTGTTTCTGTAATTTTTAACGTATCATTTGCCACTCCTGTATATTTTGGACTTGTTCCTCCCTCAACCAAATCAACAAATCCTCCTCCATCATTTTTATTTACTTGCCATTTATAAGTTAACGGGGCAGTTCCTGTGTCTGCAACTAGTCCAAACTTCACTTCATTGCCTGCACAAATCAAAGAATCTTTTGGCTCTTGAGTTATTTTTGGAGGAATAAGCATTGCTGTAAATGTTGAAAAAGATGTTAAGCCACTTAATGTTGCATTATTATTTAATGTATCTCGCGCTGCAACAGTAGGAAAAATCCATGAACTGCTATATTTTCCCCAGTTCATATATTGCTCATTTGGATAATCTTTAAATAAATTAAAATCCTCCTTCAAATATGTAAACTTTGCTGTATAATTATTAAATGCAATAATGCTTCCTGTTATGTCAAAATCCCAATAACGCTTTATAGTTTTTGTCGAATCTGTTGGCAACGGAGTTGGATGATTTGCATTAATTACCGTACTTACCAAATAATCTGATACTGTTACATTACCAAATGTTATTTCAGAAGGAGAATAACCATTCTCTGTTCCATAATCATACCTAAAAATTTGAGCTCCTGTACTAAAATATTTCTTTATATTTCCTATTACCCAACCATTGGTTCTAGTAGATGTGGCTCCAGTACTCATGATTATAAAATTATCACCTGTATAAAATTTCCCGTTGCTTAACCTAAGATTTACTCCAACCTCAGTATTCCCTCCAGCAAGCACAACATCATTTGAATTATTTATTTCAAGCTCCCATAACCCCGGATCATAATAACCTCCCACAGAATAAAAATATTGTTTGTTTGAACCATTAAAAACAAGCTTCGAATTTATTAAATCTCCAAAAAAATCACCATAAAACAATAAAGAATCCCCTTTTTGTGTATATGTATAATTTCCACCTACATTATTGTCAAATTGAAATCCCGTCCCTGCTTTTATATTTGTAGTATAATAAGCGGTAGTATTACCCCATAAAATAACATTCCCTATTTTTGTTCCATTTTTATACGTTAATAATCCAGGTACTGTACCTCGTATTTCCCAATTTATAGTACCATTTGGACTACTTCCACAACCTGTTTGTAAAAAACCTCCTGTTATATTTGGACTGGCATCATCTACTTGATAGTCTGGACTAAATGCTCCCGCATTTACAAGATTAATATACCCACCACTCATATTAAAACTTGCCTCTCGCAAATCAAAAGAACCTCTACTTGGATATTTCCCTTGTTTTACTCCGACAAACACATTCCCCCCTGTTTGATTATAGGTACAAGCCGTACAAGAAGAATCTATAAACGCTCCTAATACTCCTAATTGCCCACTTTCCATTGTAAATACTGAATTGTTAAACATAACCAAATCATTATATGAAGACACGTCAGTATTGTTACCTATATACATTATATTCCCCTGCTTAATATCCATTTCTCCTTTTAATTTAAATGGAGCTGTTTTGTTAGCAAATAAACCATTTCCACCAATTGCAGCATTGGGATTATCTAATACAAACTTACAATCTGCTCCAACACCATACTCAAGACCATCTGGATTAAAAAGAAAATAATTAAATGTACCTGAACCACTCAATCTAAAAGTGCCAGCAGGTGCTCCAAGTTCATACATATATAAAAATCCGTATTGCTCATAATTTTGACAACTAAGGACACCTCCATTATATACAAAATTTAAAGTATCATCAACATTGTCTTTTGTCAAAAACATTGAATAAAGATTTAAAGTACTATTAGTATACGTAATAAAATCAGTATTTGTCGAACCTTCAATGTACAAATCGCTATAACCAGCATACAATCCTTCTATATTTTCATATAAATCAAATATTCCATAATTATAAACATTCCCATAAATTCTCACAAAATTATTATCAGAATTAGTTGGGGATCTAAAATCTATTTCATGCTTAAATACTCCTTTAGGATTAATAGTTAAATCACCTTTAATAGTAACATTTATATCTTCCCATTTATTAGTAAATGTATATAAATCAAAATCCATATAAAAACATAATTCGGCAAAGTTTTCTATAGTAAGATTCTTTGTTTTTACAATAGCTGCATTTAATAAATAAAAAGAACCTTTTCTTATTGTAACATTATTTATTGAATCTGGAGCACTTGCTGCTACAACCCATGCAACACCATTCCATGTTTCCCAATTAGTAGCAACAGACCAATTATAAGCATTAACTCCAACATTATTTAATACATCTACATTTCCATTAGAATATTCTGTAATGTAATTAGGAAATAAATCATAAGGATCAACTGGGTAATTAGAATAAAGCCAATTGTAATCTTCTCCATCATAATAATAATCAACATTTGTTTGTAAAACAGTATCTCCTAAAAAAGGATTGTGCATAAATTTAAAACTGCTTGCTGCTTTTGGCGAATAACAAGCAGGACTAAGTGCACATAATCCATCTGTATATCGTGTTCTATAATCTCCTACACTTTGCCCAAGAGCAACAATAGTTGACATTAACATTAAAAGGGTAATAAGTTTTTTCATTGTATTATAAATTTCATATTAATTTTTCAAAAAAAATCAGGTTACAAACTTAATAAAAAAATAATATATTAAGAATTTTTTAAGAATTTTTAAGAATTTTAATATGTAAGGGAAGCTTCGTTATATGCAAATAAATGGGTCTAAATTAAATGATTAAAACAATTTTTACAAATGATTTACATATAAATCAAATCCTAATTAATTGTTCCTTAATTACAATCATCAATTGCGACCATATTTCTTTAAATTAAAAATAGTCTTAATAATTTCATCTCAAAAAATCATATTTCTATTGCACAACAGAAATGTTAAAAAATAATATAACACATGTTTATAGGTAGATAATCCTAAAATAAGTTTACAGTTTTTTTTCATAATTCTAATCTTTTGTGTAAACCTTATTTTATAACGAAATACCTTTTATGTACTGTTATAGTACCTTTCATGTACAGTAATAGAATTTTCATGTTGACAATCAAGCATTTGCACAATTAATTAAAAATCAATCTAGTACAATCTTTTAAAGTACGTTTAGAGTCATAGCCGTCAAGCTAAGCGTTTAAGTAATTTATTATCAGCATTTTGTTTTTGATCAATAAACAGCCTAATATATATGGGGGTATCAATTCCTCTCAATA
>Ga0209417_1003171_pt1 | contig 22778 bp, 18 predicted proteins | sample RifGroF2_FD_184002 | JGI IMG/M metagenome (GOLD analysis project Ga0209417, IMG submission 184002) | Groundwater microbial communities from Rifle, Colorado, USA - Groundwater F2 (SPAdes) (version 2) | ecosystem: Environmental > Aquatic > Deep subsurface > Groundwater | place: Rifle, Colorado... | reverse complement strand
TCAAAATTCTAATCTTCCTCATGCGGGAGTAGCTCAGTCGATAGAGCATTAGCCTTCCAAGCTAAGGGTCGCGAGTTTGAATCTCGTCTCCCGCTCAATAGAGTGATTGCTGATGTAGCTCAGGGGTAGAGCGCTTCCTTGGTAAGGAAGAGGTCGCGAGTTCAATTCTCGCCCTCAGCTCTGATGAAAGTTAAAAAGATAATTTAAAATTATTACAAGTTATGGCTAAAGCACATTTTAACAGGGACAAAGACCACGTCAATATCGGCACAATTGGCCACGTTGACCATGGCAAAACAACCTTGACTGCTGCTATTACTATGGTATTAGCTAGAAAAGGTTATTGTGAAGTAAAATCGTTCGAATCAATCGACAGCGCTCCTGAAGAAAAGGAACGTGGTATCACTATCAACACTGCACACGTAGAGTACGAAACTGCAACCCGTCACTATGCTCACGTTGACTGTCCAGGTCACGCTGACTACGTGAAAAACATGGTTACAGGTGCTGCACAGATGGACGGCGCTATTATTGTAGTTGCTGCTACTGATGGTCCAATGCCTCAAACACGTGAACACATCCTTTTAGCTCGTCAGGTAAACGTGCCTAGACTGGTTGTTTTCATGAACAAAGTGGACATGGTTGACGATCCTGAAATTCTTGAACTCGTTGAAATGGAAATTCGCGAATTGTTGACTTTCTATAAATTCGACGGTGATAATGCTCCAGTAATTATGGGATCTGCCCTTGGTGCTATGAACGGCGAACCAAAATGGGAAGAAAAAGTTTTGGAACTGATGGATGCAGTTGATACCTGGATTCCACTTCCTCCACGTGATGTTGATAAACCATTTCTTATGCCAGTTGAAGACGTATTCTCGATCACAGGTCGTGGTACTGTAGCAACAGGTCGTATCGAAACCGGTAAAGTTCATACAGGTGACGAACTTCAGCTGATTGGTCTTGGTGCAGAAGGTCGTAAAACAGTATGTACAGGTGTTGAAATGTTCCGTAAAATTTTGGATGATGGCCAGGCTGGCGACAACGTAGGTTTGTTGTTACGTGGTGTAGACAAAAAAGAAATCAAACGTGGACAAATTCTTGCTAAACCAGGTTCAGTAACTCCTCACACAACTTTCAAAGCTGAGGTTTATATCCTGAAAAAAGAAGAAGGTGGACGTCATACTCCATTCCACAATAAATATCGTCCTCAATTCTATATCCGTACCCTCGATGTAACAGGTGAAATTCACTTGCCAGAAGGACGTGAAATGGTTATGCCAGGTGATAACGTATCAATTGAAGTACAATTGATCTATCCGGTAGCTCTTAGTGTAGGTCTTCGTTTCGCAATTCGCGAAGGTGGTCGTACCGTAGGCGCTGGTCAGGTAACTGAAATTGTATCGTAATTTCCTGATAAAATATTCTGATAAAAAGTCCCGGACTTTGCATCCGGGACTTTTTACGGATGTTGCTCAGTTGGGAGTAAGTTTTTAAATTCAACGTAAGTTCGAGTCTTACCATCCGTACTAAATATTATTACATTAAAAGATGAAACTTAAAATTTATTTCGAAGAAGCTTATAATGAGCTTGTTCATAAAGTTTCCTGGCCTACACGAAAAGAATTGCAGAGTAGTGCTATCATCGTAATGGTTGCTTCCTTAATTATAGCACTAATAGTTTTCATAATGGATTTCTCTTTTGAAAACATTATGGGCTTTGTGTACAGATTATTTTATTAATACCTTTTAGGAGCACAACATGAGCGAAAACGTAAAAAAGTGGTATGTTCTTCGGGCAATTGGAGGAAAAGAGAAGAAAGTCAAAGAATATATTGAAAACGAGATTGCAAATGCTGGTCTCCAGGAGTTTGTTTCACAGGTTTTAATTCCCACAGAGAAAGTTTATCAAATTCGCAACGGAAAAAAAATCAGTAAAGAGAGAAATTTCTTTCCTGGTTATGTTTTAGTTGAAGCTTGTCTGGTTGGAGAAATTCCCCACATGTTAAAAAATATTCCCAACGTCATTGGCTTCCTTGGGGATACAAAAAGTGGTGAGCCAGTTCCAATGCGTCAGTCAGAAGTATACCGGATCCTTGGTCGGGTAGATGAGATGGCTGAGTCAGGCGAAGAAATGAATATTCCATTTGTGGTTGGAGAAACTGTGAAAGTAATTGACGGGCCATTCAACGGCTTCAACGGAATCATTGAGAAGATTAATGAGGAAAAGAAGAAGCTTGAGGTAATGGTCAAAATTTTTGGACGGAAAACTCCTTTGGAGCTTAGCTTTATGCAAGTAGAAAAGGAGTAATAAATCTTTTATCGATTTTATTATGGCTAAAGAAATTGCTGGATTAATTAAATTGCAAGTAAAGGGGGGTGCTGCTAACCCTTCACCTCCGATAGGCCCAGCATTAGGTTCTAAAGGGGTAAATATTATGCAGTTTTGCAAACAGTTTAACGCCCGGACACAAGACCTTTCAGGAAAAGTGTTACCGGTGGTTATTACTGTTTATGCAGATAAATCGTTTGATTTTGTAATTAAACAACCCCCAGTAGCCGTGCAACTTATCGAAGCGGCGAAGGTGAAAAAAGGTTCCTCAGAACCACATGTTAACAAAGTGGGTTCTGTAAGCTGGGAACAAGTAAAGGCGATTGCTGAAATCAAATTGGAAGACCTTAACTGTTTCACACTTGATGCAGCTATAAGCATGGTAGCTGGTACTGCCAGAAGTATGGGTATCACCATTGAAGGCGAACGCCCATCAACAAACTAATTAAAATTACTAAAATGGGCAGAATTACAAAGAATAAAAAGCTTGCTCTGGAAAAACTCGAAAAGGGGAAACTCTATACGCTAAAAGAAGCTTCGGCACTTGTAAAAGAAATAACTTTTACCAAGTTTGATGCATCTGTAGATATTGATGTTCGCTTGGGAGTTGATCCAAGAAAAGCTAATCAGATGGTTAGAGGCGTAGTTACTTTACCTCATGGTACTGGTAAAGAAGTACGTGTGTTGGCCCTGGTTACTCCTGACAAAGAGCAGGAAGCCAAAGATGCTGGAGCTGATTATGTGGGTCTTGACGACTTTGTTGAAAAAATAAAAGGCGGTTGGACTGATGTAGATGTAATTATTACTATGCCACCTGTTATGGGTAAGGTTGGAGCCCTTGGACGTATATTAGGTCCACGTGGTTTGATGCCAAATCCAAAAAGTGGTACTGTTACAATGGATATCGGAAAAGCTGTTGCTGAAGTAAAAGCTGGTAAAATCGACTTCAAGGTTGATAAATTTGGTATCGTTCATACCTCTGTGGGTAAAATTTCTTTTGAACCGCAGAAATTAGTTGAGAATGCCACTGAGTTTGTTAATACGTTGATTAAGCTTAAACCTTCTGCAGCGAAAGGTACATATGTGAGAAGCATTTATGTATCAAGTACTATGAGTCCTGGAATACAAGTTGAACCTAAGTCTGTCTCTGAAAAGTAAATGATATGAAAAGATCAGAAAAATTTGAAATCATAGGTAGTCTTACAGAACAGATCAATTCATCATCACATTTTTATTTGACTGATATTGAAGGACTGGATGCTGCTAAAACTAGTAATTTACGGCGTTTATGTGACAAACAGCAAGTAGAACTAGTTGTTGTGAAGAATACACTCTTGCGTAAAGCGTTGGAAGCATCCAATAAAAATGCTGAAGAACTTTACGATGTACTCAAAGGTAATACGTCAGTCATGTTTTGTGAGAATGCAAATACTCCTGCAAAACTGATTAAAGACTTCAAGAAAAAGAACAAAATGCCGATTTTAAAAGGCGCATATGTTCAGGAGTCTGTATATGTTGGTGAAAACCAATTGGATGTATTGGTATCTATTAAGTCTAAGAATGAACTTATTGGTGAAGTTATCGGATTATTGCAGTCTCCAATGAAGAATGTATTGGGTGCATTACAGTCTGGTGGAAATATCATCCACGGAGTTTTGAAGACATTAGGGGAAAAAGAATCAAATTAGTTATAAAATTATATTAAAAATTATTATCGAAATGGCAGATTTAAAAAAACTTGCGGAAGAGTTGGTTAACTTAACTGTAAAAGAAGTAAATGAATTAGCCGGAATTTTAAAATCGGAATATGGTATTGAACCTGCTGCTGCTGCTGTTGCTGTTGCCGCTGCCGCTGGCCCTGCTGAAGAAACAGAAGCTGCTGTTCAAACTGAATTCGATGTTATTCTGAAAGCAGCTGGTCAGTCAAAATTGGCTGTAGTGAAATTAGTTAAAGAGTTAACTGGTCTTGGTTTGAAAGAAGCTAAAGAAGTAGTTGATGCCGCTCCAAAAGCCATCAAAGAAAAAGTTTCTAAAGACGAGGCTGAAGCGTTAAAATCTCAATTAGAAGAAGCTGGAGCTGAAGTTGAACTTAAATAAAAGTCTTACGACCTTATTTTTAGGTTGATATGGTTTAGAACCTCACATACGTGGGGTTCTATCCCTTTTTGTATATTTATCTTTTAAGTTCAATTAATTCATTTAGATAGATGTCAGTAAAAATTGAAAACCAGAGGATTAGCTTTTCTTCAACAAAAACCGTCTTCGACTATCCTGATTTTCTGGAAGTCCAGATTAAATCTTTCATCGAATTTTTCCAATTAGGAACTACTCCTGATCAGCGAAAAGATGAAGGGTTATACAAAGTTTTCGAAGAAAATTTTCCAATTACCGATACCAGAAACAACTTTGTTCTTGAATATGTTGACTATTCGGTTGATCCACCACGTTATTCCATTGATGAATGTATTGAGCGCGGTTTGACTTTTAGCGTTCCTCTTAAGGCTAAATTAAAATTGTATTGTACCGATCCGGAACATGAAGATTTTGATACGGTTGTTCAGGACGTTTATTTAGGTACTGTGCCATACATGACCCCAAGGGGTACCTTTGTAATTAATGGAGCTGAACGCGTTGTTGTTTCTCAGTTGCATCGTTCTCCAGGTGTATTCTTCGGACAGAGTATGCATGCAAATGGAACAAAACTTTATTCAGCCAGAATTATTCCTTTTAAAGGATCATGGATCGAATTCGCAACCGACATTAATAGTGTGATGTTTGCTTATATCGACCGTAAGAAAAAATTGCCGGTAACCACTTTACTTCGTGCAATTGGTTTTGAAAGTGATAAGGATATCCTTGAAATTTTCGACCTTGCCGATGAAATTAAGGTGTCAAAATCTGGATTAAAGAAAATTGTTGGTCGTAAGCTTGCTGCCCGTGTTCTCAAAACCTGGGTAGAAGATTTCGTAGATGAAGATACCGGTGAAGTGGTATCTATCGAACGTAACGAAGTGGTGATCGATCGTGAAACAATTATTGAAAATGATCATATTGATGAAATCGTAGATTCTGGTGCAAAGACTATATTATTGCATAAAGAAGATCACTTTCTGCAGGATTTTGCCATTATATATAATACCCTTCAGAAAGATCCTTGTAACTCTGAGAAAGAAGCAGTACTTCATATCTACCGTCAGCTACGTAACGCTGAACCACCGGACGATGCAACTGCGCGCGACGTAATCGACAAGCTATTCTTCTCGGAAAAAAGATATGATCTTGGGGAAGTTGGCCGTTATCGGATCAACAAAAAACTGGGCCTTAATATTGATATGGGTGTCCAGGTTTTAACCAAGGAAGATATTATTGAAATTATCAAATATTTGATCAAGCTGGTAAACTCAAAGACCGATGTCGATGATATTGACCACTTGAGCAACCGTCGTGTTCGTACCGTTGGTGAACAAATGTATAACCAGTTTGGTGTTGGCTTGGCTCGTATGGCCCGTACAATTCGTGAACGTATGAATGTACGTGACAACGAAGTGTTTACACCTATCGATCTGATTAATTCCAAAACATTATCATCGGTTATTAATTCATTCTTTGGAACGAATGCTTTGTCGCAGTTTATGGACCAAACGAATCCATTGGCTGAAATGACTCATAAACGTCGTATGTCAGCTTTAGGACCAGGCGGTCTTTCACGTGAAAGAGCCGGATTCGAAGTTCGTGACGTTCACTATACGCATTACGGTCGTCTGTGTCCGATTGAAACTCCTGAGGGGCCAAATATCGGACTGATTTCTTCTCTTTGCGTTTTTGCTAAAGTTACCGATTTAGGATTTATTTCTACTCCTTACCGCAAGGTTGAAAATGGGAAAGTTGATTTATCTGAAAATGGAGTTGTTTACTTGACCGCCGAAGAAGAAGAAGGACGAATTATTGCTCAGGCCAATGCGAAGATTGATTCTGAAGGATTATTTATTAATCCGAGGGTAAAATCACGTTTGGATGGTGATTATCCGATTGTTCCTAAACTGGATGTGAACTTGATGGACGTTGGTCCTAACCAGATTGCATCAGTGGCTGCATCCTTAATCACATTCCTTGAACATGATGATGCGAACCGTGCATTAATGGGTTCAAACATGATGCGTCAGGCAGTTCCGCTGCTCAGACCTGAAGCTCCTATCGTAGGAACAGGTTTGGAGGCACGTGCTGCAATTGACTCAAGAGTTTTGATTGTAGCCGAAGATCATGGTGTAGTTGAATTTGTTGATGCCGACGAAATCCATATTCGGTACGATAAAAGCGAAGAAGAACGATTTGTTAGTTTCGATCCTGAAATTGTTGTTTATCGTATTTCTAAATTTCAGAAAACCAACCAAGGTACAGTGGTTGACTTGAAACCTATTGTTTCAAAGGGAGACCGCGTAACAAAAGGACAGGTATTGACTGAAGGTTATGCTACACAGGGTGGTGAACTTGCTTTGGGAAGAAATCTTAAAGTTGCATTCATGCCTTGGCAGGGATATAACTATGAGGATGCGATTGTAATTTCAGAACGTGTTGTTCGTGAAGATGTCTTCACTTCTATTCACGTTGACGAATATGCATTGGAAGTTCGGGACACCAAACGTGGAGTTGAAGAATTTACTTCTGACATTCCAAACGTTAGTGAAGAAGCTACCAAAAACCTGGATGAAAACGGATTAATTCGTATTGGTGCCGTTGTTAAGCCAGGCGATATTTTGATTGGTAAAATCACACCAAAAGGTGAATCAGATCCTTCTCCGGAAGAAAAACTGCTTCGTGCAATCTTTGGTGATAAAGCTGGTGATGTGAAAGATGCGTCTTTGAAAGCCTCACCTTCACTCAACGGAACAATTATTGACAAAAAACTATTCTCGAGAGTAGTAAAAGATAAAAAAGGCAAAATGGCTACCAAACCACTTCTCGATTCAATCGACGAAGAGTTTGACCGCCATGCTTCCGGATTACGTGCTAAACTGGAAGATAAATTATTTACGCTTGTGAATGGTAAAACCAGCCAGGGTGTAAAAGATTATTACGGTGGTGACATCATTGGTAAAGGAATCAAGTTTACTTTAAAACAACTTCAGGAAATTGATTATCTGACAATTAATCCAACCAAATGGACAACAGATAAGGATAAGAACGACATGATTTTCGCTCTGATCAACAATTACATCATGAAGCATAAGGAACTTGAAGCTGTTTCAAAAAGAAAACGCTACAATGTTACCATTGGTGATGAACTACCTGCCGGAATCATTCAACTTGCCAAGGTTTATGTGGCTAAAAAACGTAAACTGCAGATTGGTGATAAAATGGCCGGTCGTCACGGAAATAAAGGTATTGTTTCGCGTATTGTTCGCGACGAAGATATGCCATTCCTTGAAGACGGAACTCCTGTTGACATCGTTCTTAACCCACTGGGCGTACCATCACGTATGAACCTTGGGCAGATCTATGAAACTGTATTGGCATGGGCCGGAAAAGAACTGGGATTGAAATTTGCAACTCCAATTTTTGACGGTGCTACCCTTGATCAGGTTTGTGAATATACCGAGCAGGCAGGAGTGCCACTTTACGGTAAAACTTACCTTCGTGACGGAGGTACCGGTGAACCATTCGATCAACCAGCAACTGTCGGTATCATTTATATGCTGAAGCTGGGTCACATGGTTGAAGATAAAATGCATGCCCGTTCAATCGGACCATATTCTTTAATTACGCAGCAGCCATTGGGCGGTAAAGCTCAGTTCGGAGGTCAGCGTTTTGGGGAAATGGAAGTTTGGGCGCTCGAAGCATTCGGTGCATCAAATATTCTTCAGGAAATTCTGACTGTTAAATCAGATGATGTTCTGGGTAGAGCTAAAGCTTACGAAGCTATCGTGAAGGGAGAACCTATGCCGGCGGCTGGTATTCCTGAATCGTTAAACGTATTGCTGCACGAATTACGCGGCCTTGGGTTGAGTGTTAACCTGGATTAGTTAAGGGAAATTGGTTTGATTTTCCTGATATAAATTTGTTAAAATAACAATCGATATATGGCATTCAGAAAAGACAATAAAGTTAAAAGTAGCTTTGCCAAAATTGGTATCAGTCTGGCTTCACCTGAGGAAGTTCTTGAACGTTCGCATGGAGAAGTATTGAAACCTGAAACGATAAATTACCGGACTTATAAACCTGAACGCGATGGTTTGTTCTGCGAACGAATCTTCGGTCCTGTAAAGGATTATGAATGTCATTGCGGAAAATACAAACGGATTCGTTACAAAGGAATTGTTTGTGACCGTTGTGGTGTTGAAGTAACCGAGAAAAAAGTGCGTCGTGAGCGCATGGGTCATATTTCTTTGGTTGTTCCGGTAGCTCATATTTGGTACTTTAAATCGTTACCTAATAAAATCGGTTACCTGTTGGGATTGCCAACAAAAAAATTGGATGCGATTATTTATTACGAAAGATATGTGGTCATCAACGCCGGGGTTAAAGCTCAGGATGGTGTAAAATATCTTGATTTCCTTACCGAAGAAGAATATTTGGATATTCTTGATTCTTTGCCAAAGGAAAACCAGTATCTGGATGATGCTGATCCGAATAAATTTATTGCACGCATGGGAGCCGATGCCTTGTACACTTTGCTTCAGCGTTTGGAATTGGACGAAATGTCATTTGACCTTCGTCATAAAGCCAATACCGAAACTTCACAGCAACGTAAAAACGAAGCTTTGAAACGTCTTCAGGTTGTTGAAGCTTTCCGTGCAAGTAAAAATATCAATCGTCCGGAATGGATGATTGTAAAAGTTGTTCCGGTAATTCCACCTGATTTGCGTCCGTTGGTTCCACTCGATGGTGGCCGTTTTGCCACTTCCGATTTGAACGACTTGTACCGCAGGGTAATTATCCGCAACAACCGTTTAAAAAGATTGATCGAAATCAAAGCTCCGGAAGTAATCTTACGTAATGAAAAACGTATGCTTCAGGAAGCAGTTGATTCGTTGTTCGATAACTCAAGAAAATCAAATGCTGTTAAAACAGAGAATAACCGCGCGTTAAAATCTCTGTCAGACAGTTTGAAAGGGAAACAAGGTCGTTTCCGTCAGAACTTGTTAGGTAAACGTGTCGACTATTCTGCACGTTCAGTCATTGTTATCGGACCAAAACTGAAATTGCACGAATGCGGACTTCCAAAAGATATGGCTGCTGAGCTTTTCAAACCATTTATCATCAGGAAACTGATTGAGCGCGGTATTGTAAAGACTGTGAAATCGGCCAAGAAAATTGTTGACCGCAAAGACCCGGTAGTTTGGGATATTCTTGAAAACGTATTGAAAGGACATCCTGTCATGCTGAACCGTGCGCCCACGCTGCACCGTTTATCTATTCAGGCATTCCAGCCGGTTTTAGTTGAAGGAAAAGCTATTCAGTTGCACCCGCTCGTTTGTACCGGTTTCAATGCCGACTTCGACGGTGACCAGATGGCTGTTCACGTACCACTAGGTAATGCTGCTGTTTTGGAAGCTCAGATGCTGATGCTTGCCTCACACAACTTACTGAATCCTGCGAATGGTGCTCCAATCACTGTACCTTCTCAGGACATGGTTCTCGGTCTGTATTATATGACCAAACCCCGTGCCGGCGCCCGTGGCGAAGACATGACTTTCTATTCGACTGAAGAAGTTATTATTGCATACAATGAAGGTGTAATTGATTTACACGCCAATGTTAAGGTAAAAGTTGAAGATGTGGATGAAAATGGCGACATGTTCAAACACATTATCAAAACAACTGTTGGTCGGATTATTTTCAACCAGTCAGTTCCTAAAGAAGTTGGCTATATCGATCAGCTGCTGACTAAAAAGTCACTTCGTACCATTATTTCTGATATTTACAAAAAATGCGGCAATGCTGTAACAGTTCATTTCCTCGATGCTATTAAGGACTTGGGTTATATGGCAGCTTACCGGGGTGGATTGTCTTTCAACCTGAGTGATGTGGTTGTTCCGTTCGACAAAAAAGAAATTGTTGATGCTGGTTACGAGGAAGTAGAAGAAGTAATGATGAACTATAACCAGGGATTTATCACCAATAACGAAAGATACAATCAGGTTATTGACATCTGGACACATGCCAATGCCAAACTGACCAATTCGGTGATGAAAACATTGAGCACCGACCGTCAGGGATTCAACTCCGTGTATATGATGTTGGATTCAGGGGCCCGTGGTTCTAAAGAGCAGATTCGTCAGCTTTGCGGAATGCGTGGTTTGATGGCAAAACCTCAGAAATCAGGATCGACCGGTTCTCAGATTATTGAAAACCCGATTTTGGCGAACTTCAAAGAAGGACTTTCGGTTTTGGAATACTTTATTTCAACCCACGGTGCCCGTAAAGGTTTGGCCGATACCGCGCTGAAAACTGCTGATGCTGGTTATTTGACTCGTCGTTTGGTTGACGTTGCTCAGGATGTGATTATTCAGGAAGAAGATTGCGGAACTTTACGTGGTCTGCTTGCTGCTGCAATTAAAAATAATGAAGAAGTTGTTGCTTCCCTTTTCGAAAGAATTATCGGACGCTCAACTGTTCACGATATCTATAATCCACTTTCGGGTGAATTGATTGTTTCGTCAGGAGAAATTATTACCGATGAAATTGGCAATAAAATTGAAGAATCACCGATTGAAACCGTTGAAATTCGTTCAGTTTTAACCTGCGAATCGAAAGTTGGTGTTTGTGCAAAATGCTACGGTTTGAATTTGGCCGGAAGCACCATGGTTCAGCGCGGAGAGGCTGTCGGTGTTATAGCCGCCCAGTCGATTGGTGAACCTGGAACACAGCTTACTCTTCGTACTTTCCACGTTGGGGGTATCGCAGGTAATATTTCAACACAATCAACCATTGATTCGAAATACGATGGTATTGCCGAAATTGATGAGTTGCGCGTTGTTGACCAATTCAATGATGTCGGTGTAAAAAACTACATGGTTGTAAGCCGTTTGGCTGAATTGCGCATCATTGATAAGAATACAAGAATTCAACTTTCCACGCATAATATTCCTTACGGATCGAAACTGTTCATCGAGAATGGTCAGGAAGTGAAAAAAGGAATGCGTATTTGCGAATGGGATCCATACAACGGGGTTATCATTACTGAGTTCAAAGGAAAAATTGCTTTTGATCAGGTTATTGATGGTATTACTTACCGTGAAGAATCGGATGAACAAACCGGTTACAAGGAAAAGGTGATCATTGAAACCAGGGATAAAACCAAGAATCCATCATTAAGGATTTTGGACGAACATGGCAGTGTCATTCGTACCTACAACTTGCCGGTAGCCGGTCACATGGCCGTTGAAGATGGCGATATTGTTGAAGCTGGCGCCGTTTTGGTAAAAATACCTCGTGCAGCAGGTAAAGCTGGTGACATCACCGGTGGTTTGCCCCGTGTAACTGAGTTGTTTGAAGCCAGAAATCCTTCGAACCCTGCTGTTGTTTCGGAAATTGACGGTGAAATTTCTTTGGGTAAAATTAAACGTGGGAACCGCGAAATTGTGGTAACCTCAAAAACTGGAGAAGTAAAACGTTACCTCGTTCCGTTATCACGTCAGATTCTGGTTCAGGAAAATGACTATATCCGTGCCGGTACTCCACTTTCTGATGGTGCAATTACACCGTCAGATATTTTGGCTATCAAAGGACCAACCGCTGTTCAGGAATATATTTTGAACGAAGTTCAGGATGTGTACCGGATGCAGGGTGTAAAAATAAACGACAAACATTACGAGGTGATTATTCGCCAGATGATGCGCAAGGTGGAAATTGATGATCCGGGCGATACCCGTTTCCTTGAAAAACAGATTGTCGACAAACACGAATTCCTTCACGAAAACGACTGGATTTACAACAAGAAAGTCGTGATTGAAGCAGGTGATTCGGACAGTTTGAAACCTGGACAAATCATTACTTCACGTCGTTTGAGAGACGAAAACTCAAATCTTCGTCGTCGCGATAAAAAACTGGTTGAAGGAAGGGATGCTATTCCTGCAACTTCAAGTCAGATCCTTCAAGGGATTACCCGTGCTGCACTTCAAACACGCAGCTGGTTATCTGCCGCTTCTTTCCAGGAAACCACCAAGGTTTTGAACGAAGCTGCAATCCAGGGAAAAGTGGATTATCTCGATGGATTGAAAGAAAATGTTATTTGCGGACATCTTATTCCAGCAGGAACCGGATTAAAGGAATATAAAAACCTGGTAGTTGGTTCACGCGATGAGTATGACAAGATGGTTGAAATGAAGGATTCTGACAGAATGTTAAGAGACTAATCATGGAAGATCAGGCAAATAACAATCAATTACAGATTGAGTTAACCGAAGAAGTAGCTCAGGGAATTTATTCCAATCTGGCCATTATTACACATTCAAGTTCTGAGTTCGTGATGGATTTCGTTCGGGTTATGCCTGGCATACCAAAAGCGAATGTAAAATCCAGAATTATTTTAACTCCGGAACATGCAAAAAGATTGATGCATGCGCTGCAGGAAAATATCCAGAAATATGAAAGTGTAAACGGTACCATCAAGAATGTAAGAGGTCATGATCCGATGATTTCGCCCATGTCTTTTGGTGGTCCGGCTCCAATAGCGTAAGTAAATTTTTACTAAATAGAAGAAAGGGAGTGTCGAAAGATGCTCCCTTTTTTGTTGGACCAATGTTCTGATAAGCATACTGACGGGGTGACTTTCTGGCAATTGACTTAGTGATTCTAATTTGTATCTGTCTAGATCAGCAGTCACCCCGTCAATGGCTGAAACGCATTAACAACTGTTATAAAAGCTGTTATTAATTGTTAAGGGCAGCGTTTTGCCTAAACAATTAAAAATTGCCGATGTTTTGACTTCTAAAGAACATCGGAATGAAGGCATTTTTAATCATAGCCCTATTGTTTCTAAGTTCTGCTTCGTCCGGCTTTTCTCAGGGGGTGCAGAAAATCTCAAAAACTGAGCTTGCCGGTATTTTGAATAATCCATCGGATAAACTGCACGTGATTAACTTCTGGGCGACCTGGTGCGGGCCGTGTGTAACCGAACTGCCCGATTTTCAGAAAGTGGTCAATGAGTCTATTGGCAGCAAGGTCGATTTTCTTTTTATCAGTCTTGATTTCCCTTCTGATGCTGAAAAGAAATTAACGCCCTTCCTGAAAAAGAACAACTACACCTTTAAAGTATGCCTGATGACCGAAACCGATTACAATTCGTGGATCGACGAGGTTGATTCAAGCTGGCAGGGAAATATTCCGGCCTCTCTCTTTTTTAATCGTGCACGAAAGATTCATCATTTTGTTGCCGAGCCAATTGATAAAGTACAATTATCAAAAACAATTCAATCACTTTTATAAACTTAAAACTACAAAGATGAAAACAAGAACACTTATTGCCAGTTTAATTTTAAGCCTGTTTGTTATTTCGGCTGTGCAGGCTCAGTATAAGGTTGGAGATGTGGTTAGCGATTTCAGCCTGAAGAATGTAGATAACAAAAATGTTTCTCTCGCTCAGTTTGATTCAGCAAAGGGATTTATTGTGGTTTTCACATGTAATTCGTGCCCTGTAGCGAAGAAATACGAGAGCCGTGTTGAACAGCTTGAAAAGAAATTCAGTTCGAAAGCTTTTCCGGTAATAGCAATAAGCAGCAACGATGTGAAAGTTAACCCGGGCGATTCGTTTGAAGAAATGCAGAAAAAGGCAAAAACTGAAGGCTATACTTTTCCCTATATCTACGATGAATCGCAGGCAGTTGCCAAACAGTTTGGAGCAACAAATACCCCGCATGTTTATGTTCTCGCCAAAGAAGGAAACAAGGTCGTGGTAAAATACATCGGGGCAATCGACAATAATGCCGATAACGCTTCGAATGCCGATAAAAGATATGTAGAAGACGCAGTTAATTCACTCCTGGACGGGAAAGCGCCTGCCATTACCGCAACAAAAGCAATTGGCTGTGGCATAAAATGGAAAAAAACGTAATCGAATTTGCATTTAAATAGTTTTCAGAAAACTTTAATGAAGGCCTGATATGATGAACTCGATGCTCATCATATCAGGCCTTCTGTTTATTTATTACGAATCACTTCACATGGTTGCTGAAGAACGCTTCATAGATTTATTAATTCGGCAGTTACTTGCTTTTGCTGTTCATTATAATTCTCATTCCTAGTAAAATTGTTGCCAAAATATTACTGATTATTGGTATATTTGTTAGAGTGGCCTCGTTGTGCAAACAGATAACATTCAAGCGAATACTTATCCGAAATGCGACGTTTTTTGTGGAATTGAAATTTAAGAGGTTGGGGCCTTTCTTTGACAAGATCGCGATTTAGATCAGGATTTGATGCAAAACTTTCAAATTCAGTATAACATGCGAAAAATTCACCTCCTTATTTTTAGCCTGTTACTTGCTGTCTCAGGCTTTACAAATACGGCCTCCATCACCAAAGCCCGTATTCTGGCTGATCATTATTTTAGTAGTTACAGTGGCAAAGTTGCTCAGAAACTTGAAAACTCTTTTAGTGTTCAACACAATGGTATCCCAGTTTACCACGTTTTCAACTATCAGGGTGGAGGATTTGTCGTTGTTGCTGCTAGCGACGCCGTAACACCGATATTGGCACAATCGAACGAAGGATCTATCGATGAGAATATCACCAATCCAGCCGCAAAATATTGGTTCGAATCCTACAGTAAAGAGATCTTTCACATTATTTCGGCCAAGCTCGACAATACCGAAACATTAAAACAATGGAATAACATCCTCGGCAAAACCATGGAGCGATCAATTGATGATGTTGGTCCATTGCTTACTACGACTTGGGATCAGGGAACAGGGTATAATGTTTATTGTCCGGATAATCCTTACATCCCCGGTGCTCATGTGCCGGCTGGCTGCGTGGCCACTGCCTTGGGACAGATTATGAAATATCACAACTTCCCTGCACAAGGCGTTTTGTCCCATTCCTACATGCACGAAAACTATGGGACACAGGCTGCCAATTTTGGGAACAGCACTTATAACTGGAATGCTATGGGTAACTCAGCTAACGATCCAAACCATAATGACATTTCATTATTGCTTTATCATGCGGGAGTGTCGGTTGAAATGGATTATGGCCTTAGTTCATCGGGTGCTCATACCGAATTCGTACCCTGGGCTCTCACAAACTATTTTAATTATGATCCTTTAACCATCAGTATCGACTTAAAAATTGATTATACTGACAGTGTGTGGAAAGAGATGCTAAAAGCGGAACTAAATGTATCACGACCGATTTTTTATTCTGGTAATGATGGCGATGGGTCACCTGGCCATGCCTGGGTTTGCGACGGGTGGCGTTCAGGTGACGATATGTTCCATATGAACTGGGGATGGTCAGGTTCAGCTGATGGATGGTTTACTATTGGAGGGCTCAATCCTTCTTTAAATAACCTAAATGCCGACAACACTGTCGTGAGGGGTATCAAACCAGGCAATCCGGACATGATTGTTCGAATTACAAACATTGCATCCAATCAGGTGATCGGGTACGGTCTGGCAGTCGGCGTCGACTGCTCCGTAATTAAAGGAACACCAGATTTAGTAAACCTTTATCTGGACAACAAGCTCATTTATTCATCAACCCAATCCAGCTTCACCTATGATCTTGTTACGACTAATTATTCAAGGGGGGCACATATCCTAAAAGTTGAAGCTTTAAACGATACCGATACAGTTTATCACGAAGTAACTGTTACGAATTTCGGATGGGTACGCCAGGTGTCCGCTTTTAAACATAAACACCGCGGTATTCATAATATACATGCAGTTGATTCCCTTGTTGTATGGGCAGTTGCTTTAGACGGGGCCGAGCCTTCAAATCCTGTACAGGATTTTTCCCGCACCAAAAACGGAGGTGAAACATGGACTTCGGGCATCATTAATAATAGTGATCGCGCTAGTCCGGCGATGATCTTTGCGCTCAATGCCGATACCGCATATTGCGCTATGTATATGCCATCAGGATCTGGACAGCAAGGTATTTATGTGACCAGGAATGGCGGTATCTCCTGGACAAGGAAGTATAATGCCTGGTTCAGTAATACAGCGTCATTCCCCAATGTGATTCATTTCTTCAACAAATTAGAGGGATTCTGTATGGGCGATCCTATTGATGGTGAGTTTGAGATATACATTACCAATGATGGAGGCTATGATTGGACCCGGGTAGCTGCTGGAAATATTCCAGATCCTGAAACAGATGAATGTGGCATTGTTTCCTATTATTCTGCAGCAGGTAACAAAGCATGGTTCGGAACTACAAAGGGAAGGGTTTACCGTTCCAGTGATAAAGGCCTGAATTGGGATGTTAGCACCACTTCTTTTACCGGAAAAGAGGTTGATGTGGAGTTCGCCGACCAATTCCATGGCTTGGCTCAGGATAAAGGCGAGGATACAAAGGGTGCCTTGTCAGAAACATTTGACGGAGGTGTAACATGGTCATCGGTTTCCATTACCGGACAGGTTGGCACACATGATCTCTGTTATGTCCCCGGTACCGAAAATACTTGGGTGAGTACCGAAGCAGGATCAGCTCATGGAGCTTTTTATAGTTATGATGGGGGACATTCATGGGCTCGTTTTGCGGGAACCAATGCCTACCAGTTCTTTGCCGTTGACTTTGTCAGCAATAGACATGGATGGGCAGGCGGCTACAATGAGAGTAGTATAAGAGGCGGTGTATTTAAGTTTTTGGGTGTGTTCCCTCCTAAAAGCCCACTGGCTCCGGTAAGCAACCTGCTCGCTACAGTTACTGACAGGCATATCGATCTTAAATGGACAGTTCCTGCTAACAATGATGATATAGGATATAATATTTACCGCAATGATACACTGATCAACTCCATGCCTTTAGTTAATCCAATATATACCGACAACCCTGTTGCAATTGGTAAGCAAACCTATTGTGTAGAGGCAATTTACCATTCAGGCAAATCGGAAGTAGTTTGTGTCGATGCATGGATCGTAACAGGAATTTCTGAAAATGAACTGACTTTTAAGGTTTATCCCAATCCTGCAACAGAAATGATTACAATTGAAACCCCTGAGAATTTCAATAGGGTGAGTATTACTAATATTTTAGGGCAGGAAGTTTATCGTTATTCTGCGCAGGGAAATATACTTAAGATACTCACAGATGGATTTGATGCGGGCATTTATATACTACAAATCAATATTGGGAACAAAACTGACATTCGCAAAATATCATTGTACTGATACAGGTAGGATGCATTGTCTGGGTAATTCAGTAACCCAACAGCTTTATTATATCTATGAGAGCCGAGATTTCTAATATCTAACCTTGAAAATTGCAGCATTCGAATTAAACTCTGTTTTACCTCAAGAATAATCCTAAATAAACCAGAAAACTAGCTTATATTTTGGTAGTTTCTTACTTAAATTCATTTTAAATAAAAGATGCTTTCCATAGAAAAGGATTTTTTGAAAAATGAGGTTGATTGTTTGATTTGCTTTGTCTGTGGGTACTTCAGGGCATTATGTCTGCAAATTTAACTCATTCCGCTTCATAGTGCGGTCAGACTGTCATTATCTCGTTCCATTTGCTCCTGAAAGATGCTTGATTTCTTAGGGTTGAATATCTATATTTGCTGACTTTTCAGAGGTAGGCCTTGAAAAGTCTGGATATTTTTACGTAGAATTGACGTGTTGAATTCTGTGTTTATCCGATTTACTAAGCTAATCAATAACTCAATTAACTCAAATAAAAAGGAATGAAAGGTTACAAAATTATCGTTCTTGCCAAACAGGTTCCTGATACACGGAACGTTGGCAAAGATGCAATGAAAGCCGATGGAACTGTAAATAGGGCAGCTCTTCCGGCTATTTTTAATCCGGAAGATTTGAATGCCCTCGAACAGGCGCTCCGCATCAAAGACAAATTTCCGGGAACAACTATTACTGTATTGACCATGGGACCAGGTCGTGCTGCTGAAATCATTCGCGAAGGCATGTTTCGTGGTGCTGATGATGGCATTCTGTTGACCGACCGCGCTTTTGCCGGATCTGATACTTTGGCAACTTCGTATGCGATTGGTCAGACTTTGAAAAAACACGGGGCGTTCGATATTATTATCGCTGGTCGTCAGGCTATTGATGGAGATACCGCCCAGGTAGGTCCTCAGGTTGCTGAAAAGTTGGGAATTCCACAAATCACGTATGCCGAAGAAATCCAGGCCATCGAAAAAGGCAAAGTTACCGTTAAACGCCGTCTCGAACGCGGTGTTGAAGTGGTTAAATGTCCGATGCCATTGGTGGTAACTGTGAATAGCTCAGCTCCCGATTGCCGCGCCCGCAATGCCAAACTGATCATGAAATACAAACATGCCAAAACAATTTCCGAAATGCAGGACGCAAACGAAGACTATTTGCACCTGTATAATGATCGGCCATATCTTAATATTAAAGAGTGGACTGTTCAGGATATTGAAGTTGACATGAATGAATTGGGCTTAACCGGTTCGCCAACTAAGGTGAAAAAGGTTGAGAACGTTGTTCTTCAGTCAAAAGGAGCCAAAGTGATCACATCTTCCGACCAGGATATGGATCAACTGATGCGTGAGTTAATTGAAAATCATACAATCGGATAATTGTTAAAACATTGCGAAATATGAATAGTGTTTTTGTTTATTGCGAAATAGAAGACAGTCAGGTTGCCGAAGTTAGCATGGAATTGCTGACCAAAGGACGTGCACTGGCTACCGAATTAAAATGTAAACTCGAAGCAATTGCCATCGGTTATAAACTCGACGGAATTGAAAAAGACATTTTCCCTTATGGAGTAGATGTTTTGCACATTGCCGACGACAAACGTCTGGCGCCATACACGACATTGCCACACACCTCTATCGTGGTAAAACTTTTTCAGGAAGAAAAACCGCAGATTGCCCTGATGGGCGCCAGTTCTGTTGGCCGCGACCTCGGTCCGCGCGTTTCTTCAGCTTTACATAGCGGTTTAACTGCCGATTGTACTTCGCTGGTCATTGGCGATCATGAAGATAAAAAGGCTGATAAAGTTTATGAAAATCTGCTTTACCAGATTCGTCCGGCTTTCGGAGGGAATATCATTGCCACCATTATCAATCCTGACTGTCGCCCACAAATGGCGACCGTTCGCGAGGGTGTAATGAAAAAAGAAATACTTGATCCGAAATACAAAGGAGCGATCAATAAAGTAGATGTATCGAAATACACCAACGACCTTGATTTCGTGGTTGAAATGATCGAACGTCACATGGAAAAAAGCAAAATAAACATCAAAGGCGCCGGAATTATTGTTGCAGGAGGATATGGTGTTGGCTCGAAAGAAAATTTCAATCTGCTTTTCGAATTGGCCGAAGTACTGGGTGGCGAAGTTGGTGCTTCACGCGCTGCAGTCGATTCAGGATATGTTGAGCATGGTCGCCAGATTGGTCAAACCGGAACGACTGTTCGTCCGAAACTGTATATCGCTTGCGGTATTTCAGGACAGATTCAGCACCGTGCAGGTATGGAAGAGTCGGCTCAGATTATCGCTATCAATACCGATCCTGAAGCTCCGATCAACTCAATCGCTGATTATGTGATCACTGGTGATGTTGCTGATATCCTTCCAAAAATGATCAAATTCTATAAAGCGAATACCAAATAGAGGAGCCTCCCCCAACCCCTCCAAAGGAGGGGCGTTGGAAAGCTTCGATTATAAAAGATAGTTTAACCAAGGCGCTGCCGATAGTTCCTCCCCTTGGGGGAGGTTAGGTGGGGCTCTTCTAAAACAAATAAAATGGCTAATTTTTATACAGACAATAAAGACCTGAAATTCCATTTGACCCATCCACTGATGGAGAAAATTGTTCGGTTGAAAGAACGGAATTTCGAAGAAAAGAAGAAATACGATTTTGCACCCATGGATTACGAAGATGCACAGGACAGTTTCGACAAAGTGCTTGAAGTAGTAGGTGAAATCTGCGGTGATATTGTAGCTCCAAATGCGGAGGGCATTGATGCCGAAGGTCCGAGTGTGGTTGACGGTCATGTAATCTATGCAAGTGGTACAGAGATAAACATTGATGCGCTGCGTAAAGCAGGCCTGATGGGTATGTCGTTGCCTCGCAAATACGACGGGCTGAACTTCCCGATCGTACCTTATATTATGGCTGCGGATATTGTTTCGCGTGCTGATGCAGGTTTTGTAAACATCTGGGGACTTCAGGATTGTGCTGAAACCATTAACGAATTTGCTTCGGAAGAACAAAAAGCAAAATATTTACCGCGTGTTTGTGCCGGCGAAACTATGGCCATGGATTTAACCGAGCCGGATGCCGGTTCCGATTTGCAGGCTGTTCAGCTAAAAGCCACCTGGGACGAAAAGAAAGGAACCTGGATGCTGAATGGTGTAAAACGTTTCATTACCAACGGCGATGGTGACATTGCTCTGGTATTGGCCCGTTCAGAAGCCGGAACTAAAGATGGCCGAGGCTTGTCGATGTTTATTTACGACAAACGCAACGGTGGAGTCACTGTTCGTCGCATTGAGCACAAAATGGGAATCATTGGATCTCCAACCTGCGAGCTGGTATTTAAAAATGCTCCGGGCGAATTGGTTGGCGACCGCAAAATGGGACTGATCAAATACGTAATGGCCTTGATGAATGGTGCCCGTCTGGGAATCGCCGCTCAATCAGTGGGAGTTTCTGAATCAGCTTACCGCGAAGCTTTGACTTATGCCAGAGAACGGGTTCAATTCGGAAAAGCCATTATCAAGTTCCCTGCTGTCTATGAAATGATCACCACCATGAAGGCGAAACTGGACGCTTCACGTACTTTGTTGTATGAAACAGCCCGTTTCGTTGACATGTATAAAACATACGCCCATATTTCAGAAGAGCGTCCGTTGGATAAAGACGAAAAGGCTGAAATGAAAAAATATTCAAGACTGGCTGATTTATTCACTCCGCTTGGTAAAGGAATTTCGAGTGAATTCTGTAACCAACTGGCATATGATGCTGTTCAGATTCACGGTGGATCGGGTTTCATGAAAGATTATCCTGTTGAGCGCATCTATCGCGATGCCCGCATTACTTCTATTTATGAAGGAACTACCCAGCTTCAGGTTGTTGCAGCTATTCGTGGTGTTACAACTGGCGGGTATCTGGCCCAGATTCGCGAATACGAGTCGCAAAAAATCACTCCTGAACTGGAGTTCATGCGTCGTACGCTGATTATTCTGACCGATGATTATGAGCAGGCTGTAGCCAAGGTGGTTGATAGCAACGACAATGAGTTCATCGATTTCCATGCCCGTCGTTTAGTTGAGATGGCCGGATTTATCACCATGAGCTACCTGTTGGTTCTTGATAGCAATCGCGAAGCCTCATTCACCAAATCAGCCAAAGTATTCATTAAACTGACCAAATCGTTGGTAAAAGGCCATGCCGAGTTTATCCGCAGTTCAGTGGTTGAAGATCTCGCTGCCTATAAAATTGAAATGGCAGATTGATAATTTTCGTAGAGACGTTGCAACTAATATCTCTGATTTTAAAAATAAGATTTCAAAGAGCAGATCATTCGATCTGCTTTTTTGTTTCTGCTAATCCGAATTTCCCTTTATTTTCTTTCAGATTTTACCGAATCCGAACAAAATTTGGAGTTTCATTTCAACCTCAAAAGCAACCCGTCCATCCTGAATTCATACCAATTAATGATATATCCAAATCATACTTACAATAATTTAACATTGAGTATTTTTTGTAACTTTCTGATTTTCAGAAATAGAAATTGATGAGTTTAAAATTGTTTCAAGAAATACGGATTTGGATTTGGAAAGGATGAAAGAGTGTCTATCTTTGCAGCCGCTAAAACGGAAAAGCAGAGATGTCAATACGGGAGGCGGAAGTTCTTTAGAGGGTTTGCAGTGGAGGGATTACAAAAATAAAAGTTCAAAATACTTTAAATAATTTTTGGAAGTTTAGAAAGTAAGTTTACCTTTGCAGCCGCTAAAAACGCAAGAGTTCACTGAATAGATGGAAGGTCAAAAAAAGGAAAATAAAATAAAATTTTCTTTTGGAAGTTTGAAAAAGCTTCCTAACTTTGCCACCCCGTTTACAACATACGGTTTTCGAAAGCGAAAATCAGTCGACAGGGAAATGAAAACTGATTTATTGAAATACCATAAATAAGGTTGCTTCGCAAGAGGAAAGACTGGAATTAAGGTATCAAATATAGAAATGATAGTCGCAAGACAAAGAGCGTTCATTGAAAATATTGGGAAAAGGAAAAACAAGGAAGGAAGACGCAAGGAATAGAAATTGAGTTAACGTCGAAGAGCTGGAGAA
>Ga0209417_1003170_pt1 | contig 22780 bp, 19 predicted proteins | sample RifGroF2_FD_184002 | JGI IMG/M metagenome (GOLD analysis project Ga0209417, IMG submission 184002) | Groundwater microbial communities from Rifle, Colorado, USA - Groundwater F2 (SPAdes) (version 2) | ecosystem: Environmental > Aquatic > Deep subsurface > Groundwater | place: Rifle, Colorado... | reverse complement strand
CGGCGTGTTGCCATCCGGCGTCTTGATCTTCGGAACCGATGGGAACTGGGTTACAAACTACGTCCCTTCGTACACCATCGAGCTGAGCGTGCGGTACTGAGCCGTGATCGATGGTAACAGTTAAGCTCCTGTTTTGCCTTTGGCGATATTGTGGCGGGGATTTATGCACGGCGAAGAACCTCAGCAGCATAGGGGTCCGCACATAAGGGCATCAGTGTCATAAGGGCATCAGTGTCAAAGGGCATCAGTGTCAGGCATAGACAATAGACAAAGAACTTTATAGTGAAAACAAGGCGTAAAGAACGAGCCAACGGCGAGTGATTCCGCTTTTAACAATGTGATTGGCGGATGATAAGAGCGATTAGGGCCGCATCTCAAGATTCAAGATTTGAGTTTGCACAGCTCGCCGCCACCGCTCCCGCTCCTATGGTTGGCGGGTGAAAAACAAAGACGGTCGCGACGGAGCGCGACCCTCCAGAAGAAAAAAGCCCATGTCCAAGATTTTCTGGAGGGTCACGCTCCGTCGTGACCGTCTTTTTGCCAGTTCGGAGTATATAAGCCAGACCTTATGGGGAATTAGGTACAAGGCGCTCAGGACAGCAGCTCTTTCTTCCCTAACAAAACTCACAGAGCAGGGTTTGATCCAGTAGAGTTTTGTGATCTTATTTGTACATTGTGCGGATGGGATATTTTAAACGACAACAAATAAGGCGAATCGGTTCACTGTACTCCGAGAAACTCGGCGCCAGTGACCGCCATCGTTGGCGAAAGAGATGAAGAATGACGACTGGACGCAATGAACGCTGCCCTTGTGGTAGCGGCAAGAAGTACAAGCGGTGTTGCGGCATCATCCCGGCGGAGAGAACTCTTCCGTCAGATTGCGGCAAGTTTCGATTTGAACCGGGGAGTTATGGCGGTCCCGGCGCCGGCTATGTTCCATCGATTCTCTGCCAGAAACAGTTTTCGGGTACAGACTGGCGCGATCATTTCGTGCTGGTAAATCCCGATGCGCCATGTAAGGACGAAATGTCGGCGCTGGCGATTGCCGAAGCCGATCTTGGCGAAGCATTCGGACGGAAGCAGAATGGCGGAACAGACGCCGACATGGCCATGTCGCTCAAGTCAAAGGGGTACATGAGCGTCACCGACTTCAACATCATCAGGGAACTGAAATACAAAGACGGTCGCGACGGAGTGCGACCCTCCAGAGGAAAAAATGCCCATGTCCAAGATTTTCTGGAGGGGCACGCTCCGTCGTGACCGTCTTTTTGCCAGCTCGGAGTATATAAGCCAGACCTTATGGGGAATAAGGCCCGGTTTGTTTTTACGGCGAACCGCACCGAAGATTATTGGCTGATCGAGTAGCCCACGGCAAACAACGCCGCAACGAACAAGATCAGGAGAATCATCTTGAGGATGCTCCACGGACGCTCGCCCTCGATCTCGCCGCTGTCGGCGTTGATGACGACGTTGTACAACTTGCCCTTGTAGTTGTAGAGGGTGAACCAGATCGGCAGCAGGATGTGCTTGAAAGTGACCTCCTGATAGGCGGTCTTTTTTTCATGAATCCGCTGCTGGTCGCCGCCGATGTCGCGGCGGATGGCTTCGACGATCCTGGCTTCCATTTTTTCACGGGCCAGGTCGGAGGCGTTCCGGACATCCACCGTGTAGCTTTCCGCGTGAAACCCGGCGATATAGGCGTCGGCATATTCGACCATGCCGTCCAGATTCCATTGGTCCAGTTGACCGGTCAAACCTTTCGGCAGGGAATCGCTGCCGGGAACCAGCACGTCGTCGAAAGTTTGGCCGATCGTGCCGGATTTGGGCGTCCAGTTGGTCACGGTCTTGTATTGTACATTGCCTTTGCTGTCTTTGCCGCTGGCGACGCGATGGTTATCCCCGCGCTCGCCACGGTACCAAGTCGAGGTTTTCGAATCGAAGGTCCAGAAGGGGAAATAGATGCCCTTGATCTGGCCGCTGGCATAGGCCAATCGTTTAAACCCGACCGGCGCGAACCACAACTCTTTCATCCAGGTTTGCAGCTTTTGAGTCGACTGTTCCCGGGTTAATTTGAACGGCAGCACATACTGCGGTTTCATCACTTTCCAGGATTGGGCCGGCACGCTCAACTGGGCTCCGCAGAAATCGCAGAACCCCGAGGTCACATTCGGCGAGAGGGTGGTCTCCCCGCCGCAGGCGGCGCATTTGACCACCTTGACCTCCATGCCGGAGGCGCCGAGTTGCGACTCGTATCGATTCACGTATTCGTCAAACTTGATTTCCTTCTGGTCGCCGGCTTTGACCGGACCCTGACCCTCGATTTCGTTGGCCGCCCCGCAATAAGGACAAGCCAGGCTGGACGTACCGGCGGCAAAGGCCAACTCGGCGCCGCACTGTTTGCATTTGAATGTTTGCTGTTCCAACGTTTGCTGTTCCATGATCGGGGCTCCCCATTACTACATTACGGGCGGAGGCATCGGCGGCGGCGCCTGGACAAAAAGCGAGGTCAATTCCGCTACGGTTCCAGCGGCAACCCAGCCCGGCATGCCGGCGGACCAAACCATGCTGGCGCTCGTGATCGCGCCCCGCTGGATATACTGGGCCAGGGTGTTCGGATCGAATGGACCGGCTTGCTGGCTGTTGATGACCACGTGGAACATTCTCTGCGGCGGCAACGGCGGAGGCGGAGCCATCATGGAGGGGGGCGCCGACGGCGGAGCCATCATGCCGGCCATCATGTTGCCGAGTCCGATGCCGGCGCCGATGCCGACGCCCGCTCCGGCCGCGCCCGAGGGGTTGGCCGCCGCGGCCTTCATGGCGTCAAGCTGCTGCAACTGGGCGAAACTGACGCCGGCCGCCTGCGCGGCCTGGGCCTCCGCGGTCATGTCCGCGATGCGATTGATGCGGCGCATGGTGTCTTCGTCGAACTCCGTGCCCTCGATGCGGAAATCGACGATGTTAAATCCGAATTTAAGAAATTCATCGACTAACTTGACCTTGCAACCCGCGGACAGCTCCTGGCGCTGGCTGTCGATGTCGGCGTAGCTGTACTTGGATTCCGCGAAAAAGTCGGTAAGGGGCTCGACGATGCGGGCCGACATCATGCCGCGAAAATCGTTCAGGTAATAATCCGGCACGGCGCCGATGATGCTGACGAAGAACAAGCGCGCATCGGCGATCTGAAACGAGTAATTGCCCCGGGCGCGCAGCGCCACGGGGAACTTGTAAACCGGATCGCTGTACTTGACCAGCGAGGAGGTTCCCCATTTCTGATCCAGGATTTGGGTTTTCTTGAAAAAATAAATCCCGACCTTGTGCTCGCTGACAAAGGCTTGCATGAACTTGGTAATTGTGGTCCAGAACGGGATGTTGGCGGTCTTCAGTTCGAACAGGCCTTCCTGTTCCCACACCGCCTCCACCTTGCCCTCGTAAACGAAGATGCAGCCCTGGCCGGGATTGACGATCAGTTTGGAGGCGGTCTTGATCTCGTCGCCGTTGTCCGACCAGCGATGAAACAAAACTTCCGGTTGCGGGTTGTCCCACTGGATGACCGAGCGGAATTGATTCTTGATTGCGTTAAACAAGCCCATGAATAGCTCTCCTTGTTGTATGAAACCAGTTGCTTGCAGACGGCCTGCGGGAAAAGAAATCGACGGTCGGAGCGGTTCGAGCGAGAAGGCGCAGAATAAAAGTCGTGGTCGGGGCTGGCGACATATTCATGGCGCAAAAGGATGTCAAAACGAACGGGATAGGTCAAGCGGGTTTGGGGGCATCCAGCAATTGTAATTATGACTCAAGACGCATCGAACAGCTCATTTTATTAGAGTCTTTTTCGGTAGGATGCCGTTCTAATTCCTACTCGTAATCGTAATCCTAATCTTAATCTTAATCATAATCTCCATTTTTTTATCCAGAAGGAGATTAGGATTACGATTAAGATTATGAATAAGATAGGATGACATCTGCGTTGACGCGAGGCTCTTAATGGGAGGGCGGGCATTCTTGCCCGCCATCGCGGCCAGGAATGGCCGCGGTCCTTTTTAATCTGCGGTTGGGCTGTTGCATAGCTTGAGAGGCTTTTTTATCTTCATAAGCGCCGCCGCTTTGCTCACCAACATCCTTCACGGCAGCGAGAGAGCTCTTCCTCTTCAATCCATTTTTTTGTAGCGGTAAGTTTGATGGGGATAGCCTTACCCGTCGCTTCCGGAGGGTCATGCTCTGTTGTGGTCGGCTTCTGACGGCGGGGCTGGACACATGAAGGGGCAGCGCCCAAAGAAAAGCTCGTCGTTCATTGAAGAATAATATGGCGCTAACCCGCAGATTCCATCATATTTACGCGCCATGAAACGCAACACGAGTGAGGGTTGCCGGACCTCAGACATCCACCGGCATCATGTCGTGCATCGAACGCTTAAAAAGACCAGTCTGGTTTGTTTGGTTCTGGGCTTGGTTTGTCCCGTCATCAGTCTCCTCATGGCCATATGGAGTTGTTTTTTGATAACGGACGCCCGCGACAAGTTGCTTCGGTTCAGCTTGGTTTACCTGGGATTGGGGGTCGTGCTGCTGATTTCTCGCTGGATTCTGGAATGGACGCGAAAAACCAAACACCGCAAGACGCTCAAGAAGGAGGAACTCGCGGCGGCCGGACTGAGCCGGAATTCGGGGGCCGTGTTGATCATGGTGCTGGTGATTCTGGGGTTGTCGGCGGCCCTGGTCGTGCAAATCCAACTCAATGCGCGCGTCGCGCTTCAGCGGGAGCGGCATGCGCTGCAACAACAGCAACTTCAGCAGGCGGCCGGCGATGCCGTGCGCCATGCCCTGCAGGCGCTGGCGGACGACGAGGATCTGCTGGTGGACCATGCGGAAGAACCCTGGGCCCTGCCGCGCGAAGAAAAAACACCCGCCGGCATAGCCACGCTGGTTCGGATCACCGATGCCAACCGATTTTTTGACCTGAACAACCTGGGGATTCCCTCCACCAACCAAGGCGTCCGTCCCGCCGAAGAAATTCTTTTGGACCTCATGACGCAGTGCGGAGATTTTACGCCGGTGGCCAAGGCGGATGCGCTGAAAGACTGGCTGGACGGGGACAGCGAAGGGGCCTACGAAGCCCGTTTTTACCAAGAAAAAAAGCCTCCCTACGAACCTGCTCAACGAATTCTTTATGCCTGGAACGAACTTTTGAATGTGGAAGGCTTCGCTCAAAGCCTATTTAAGCGGCACGAGCATCACGCGATCCGGGAAAACTTCAAGTCGGACCTGGTGGATTGCGTAACGCTGATTCCGGCGCCGCGAAATCAACCGGCGCCGATCAACCTCAATACGGCCGGCCCGGAGGCATTGCTGGGCGTGGCAGGGCTCAGCCAGGACGAGCTGGTCAAAAAGGTGCTGGCGCTCCGCAGCATTCAGCCTTTGCGTTCGGTGGATTTGCTGCTCGCCGCCGCCAAACCCGAGATTATTGAAGCGGTTCGCCCCTATCTGGCCGTAAACAGCCGCCTCTTCCAGGTGGAGGCCCGGGCCTACGCCGAAGGCCAATCCCTCGACTTGCACGTCGTCGCCCACCGCGACGAAAGCGGCAACGTCCAGGTGCTTCAGTGGATGTATTAAAGAAGCTCCTCAACCACGAATGAACACGAATTGACACGAATATATACGGCGCAGGTTTCGCCCGCAGCCCAATTGCCGAATGCCGATTGCCGAATTTTTAGTGGCCAAATTTATGTGCTTGGCGATTTCTTGTCTATTAAACAAGATTCTACCGAATAGTAATACAGAGAAGCGCTCTTCTTAATTCGTGTTTATTCGTGTTCATTCGTGGTTAAATATCCTGTATTCTATGATCTGGTTTTATTGAAATGAGTCGATGGAGTCAGAACGTGGCGTTGTTTTCGGCATATCGTAATGAAGTTTGCTATGGGATCGACTGGGCTGAAACCCGCGCGGTGGTCGTACGGTCCGTGCGCGTCCGGGGCCGGATCGATCATCAGCCGGTCTTCGAGCAGGCGGGGCCCGAAACGGCCTCGGCCTTGGCGTTGTTTTTTACCGGCTTGAAAGGCGAGCTGGAAACCGGGCGCGCCTCCGCCGCCGGAGCGATGCCGGTTTCGCAAAGCTTCATCCGTTGGCTGCAAACGCCGTTGAAATCGCCGGCAAAGGCGAAAAAAGTGCTGCCCTCGCTGCTGGACATCCAACTCCCGTTTCCCCTGGAAACCTGCGTTTACCGTTTTCCGCGTTTTCGCCGCGTACCGGCGGCCGGCATCGATGCCTTGGCCGTGGCGGCTCCGCTGCAAAACATTTCCACCCGGCTGGCCTTGTTTCAGTCGAAGGGGATCGATCCGGCGATGCTGGATCACGAAGGCCTGGCTTTATGGTCTCAAAGTTGCGCGGAGTTGCCGCTGGAACGCGACACGCTGCGCATCGTGGCTTATCTTGGAGAAGACCGGACCGTGCTGGTGCTGGGCCGAAACGACGAGCCGACGGGCGCTCACAGTTTGCGGTTGGGACTGGCCGATCATCCGGGCGGCGATAAAGAACAGCTCGCCCGCTTTGCCTTGCGCGTCCGCCAAATCCTGCGGGCGCAACCGTCCGAATCGGGCCATCCGGCCATGCAATGGCTCTGGACAGGCCCCGGCGCCGATCGCGCCGAATGGGTGGAGGCTCTCCGGAACGCTTTAAACGAATTAGGCGAGCTTCGCTTTGCCGCCCATAAGAAGCCGGCTTCTTTTCTGGCCCGCGGGCTGGGCGAGCGGTGTTTGACCGGCGCCGACGAGCGGTTCAATTTCCGGCAGGACAACCTGGAGCATCCGTCCGCTGCGCAGGACCGCCGGCGGCAATCGACTCGTTTTCTGGCCTCATGCCTGGCCGCCGGCATCCTGCTAAGCGTCATCAATCTTTTTTGGCAGGCGTTCCTTCATCGCCAGCTCAACCGTTCGCAGGAAGAATTGGGCCGGCTGGCCGTCGAGTTGTCCGGCATGCCCAAGATTCCCAAGGGGCAGGAAGTCATGCTCGTACGACGCTCCCTTGAACAGCAGGATGCGCTCTTGCAGCCGTTTCTACAGGCCTTCGAGCCAGCCATGCAGGCCCGTTTGCTCCGCATTCTGGAAATCGCCTTCAACAACCAAATTCAGATCGAAAAAATGTCGCTGCAACCGGGGGTTCTGGCCATGACCGGTTCTTCCACCGACTGGGATCGTTGCGAAACCCTGGCCCGGGAAATTCGGGCCGAAGGCTATGAGATCAACCTGAGCCGGCAGGAAGCCGGCGCGGACGAGCGGGTGCATTTCACGATTCAAGGAGGCTCCCGTGCAACTCCATAAGACTCTACCCTGGCTTGCCCTGGCGGCGGCGATCGCCGGCTTGCTCACCACTGTTTTCTCTCTGCGGTCGGCGCCGACGCTGCTCAAACAGATTTCCCGGCGGCGAGCGGACCTGACCGAGCTGCAAGCGCTCCGACAGGAGCGAGCCGGCCACCGGTCGGCGCTGGACCTCTACGAACAGCTCCCCACGAAAAAAGCCGTTCCCTTGAAGGATTTGGCGGCCTCGGCGGGGCTTCCGCCCAACCCGGACATCCGCTGGCAGGATGATATTCCGGCAGCGGAGGGCTGGGTGCTGCGCGCCGTCGACGTCCGATTCGAGTCCGTACGGTTGGCCGATTTGGCCCGTTTCCTTAAATTGGCGCAAGAAAGCCGCCCGCCCTGGAGGCTGCGCGAATGCGCGCTGACGGCGGTCGGCAGCGCCCCCGGCTTTGCCCTTGCCAGCCTGACGATGGAAACGCTGGAAAAAAAAGCGCCGTAAGGTAAGATGGGGCGAAGAAGCAGCAGGAGTAAAGGAGTGTTGGAGTAATGGAGTATTGGAGCCATGAAACTTTGGTGTTGGAAAAAATGACTTTCGGATGGGGGAATAACGTCCATGAGGGCCAAGTTCTTTTCTTCCACCACTCCATCCTCGCATCATGAATTTTCTCCGCACCATATGGGAACGCCGGGATCTTTTCGCAAACCTGGTGGCCCGCGATCTCAAACAGCGCTACAAAGGCTCCGTGCTGGGTTTTCTTTGGAGCATCCTGACGCCCTTGTTCATGGCCGTAATCTATGTTTTCTTTCTGCGTCTGCTGGCGGGGCGGGGCGTACCGACCGAGGACATCATCATCGGCGTGTTTGCCTGGCAGTTCACCATGCAGTGCGTCAACAGCGGCATGACCTGCATTACCGGCAATGCCAACCTGGTTAAAAAAGTGGCGTTTCCGCGCATCATCCTGCCCACCGTCAATGTGGCGGCGGGGCTGATCAATTACCTGCTCTCGCTGATTGTGCAATTCGCGCTGGTCGCCATATTGCTGGGCATCAAAGGCTCCGGCATGAGCGGTTGGGCGGTCCTGGTTCCGGTGGTCATTGTGTACCACAGCCTGTTCAATCTTGCGCTGGCCCTGTTCGTTTCTTCCGTGAACGTGTATTTCCGCGACACGCAGCATCTCGTCGGGGTTCTGCTCAGCGCCTGGTTTTTCGTCAGCCCGGTCATGTACAACCTTTCCTTTGCGGAGCATCTGGCGGCCCGCTGGCCGGCGGCTTTCGATCTCTACATGCTCAATCCCATGGCCGGCGTCATCACGGCCTATCGCGCCCTGATCATCCCCGGCGTCGAATTCCCCTGGAGCGCCTACACGGCCGCCGGGCTGCTCATCCCTCTGGCTTTGTTATGGCTTTCGTACATTTTGTTCCAACGATTGCAGCGCTATTTCGCAGACATGCTTTAACGAAAAAACCACGAATGAACACGAATAGACACAAATTGAAAAGCTTCCTTATTCAACTCGGCATTCGGCATTCGGCATTTGGAAATTGAAATGACAACGGCGATTGAAGCCAGAAATTTAGGGAAGTGGTACCGCGTGCGCGGCATGGGCGCGCCGACGTTGTTCGGCGCGGTGAGCCAGCGTTTGCGCCGGCAGGATCCCGGCAAATTCTGGGCGCTGCGAAACGTCAGCTTCGACATTCCCCAGGGCAAGACCATCGGCGTCATCGGCCCCAACGGATCGGGCAAGAGCTCCCTGCTGGGCCTGACCGCCGGAACGATCACGCCCTCGGAGGGCTATGTGCGGGCGCAAGGCCGGATCTCCTCGCTGCTCGAACTCGGCGCCGGCTTCCATCCCGATTTGACGGGCCGCGAAAACGTCTTTTTGAACGCCGCGCTGCTGGGCATTCCGCGCGAGGACATCCAGCGGCGCTTCAGCCACATCGTGGAATTCGCCGGCCTGGACGAATTCATCGACATGCCGGTGAAGCATTACTCCAGCGGCATGTACGTCCGCCTGGGGTTTGCCGTCGCCGTGGAAGTGAACCCGGACATCCTGCTGATCGACGAAGTGCTGGCGGTGGGCGACATCGCGTTTCAGTTGAAGTGCCTCGACCGCATCCGCGAATTTCAGCGCAAGGGCAAAACCCTGCTGTTCGTTTCGCACGCCCTGCAAACCGTGGAAGAATTCTGCGACGAAGTTTTTCTGATCCACCACGGCCAACTGGCGGAACGGGGAAACCCGTCCGACATGATTCTCAAGTACATCCGCACGTACATGGGCGAGGGCGGAGGCCTTTTCACGCAGGAGTACGGAACTCGCGAGGCGGAAATCACGGGCGTAACCTTCCGCGACGAAACCGGCGCCGAAAATGCCGTCCTCGCAACCGGCAAGCCGATGTGGGTGGATATCGGCTATGTCGCCCATCAGCGCATCGAAAAGCCGGTCTTCGGATATTCCATCAAAACGGGCAACGGCTTCTACATCTTCGGTTCGAACACCCAATTGGCCGGGCACTCCATTCCTTTTATCGAGGGCGAAGGCCTGTTGAGACTGAAAATCGACCCCCTGACGCTGATGCACGGCAATTTCTTCCTGTCGCTGTCGATCCATTCCTGGGATCACACCCGCCAGTTCCATCGCCGCGAGGACTGGTATCCCTTTGCGGTGCGCAATGCCAGCCAGGAACCCGGGCTCTTCCAGCTCCGTTCGGCCTGGGAAAATCTCTTCGAGTGACTTCTTACTTTTCACCGAACTTAGTTTCTAGTACTCTAAAAGTTAGTTGATAAGCATTGGCTTTTGAAACTCAGAACGAGAGGTCGAAGCGGGATATGCCACAGCGTAGAAGAAAACCAGCCTCACCCTTACGCCAACATCAGGCCCGTTCGTTTAATTTTGCCTCGGGGATCATTTACGTCGGCGCGGCGATTGCGTCGATTGCCCTTGGGGCCATTTTCTACAAAGGCTACACATCGGCCAAACAAATCGCGCGAGCGAACGAATCGCCGTCGCAAAACCTCTCGATGGATCTTCCGCCGGGCGCCAGGGTGGTGACCAAGTCGGGCCAGCAAAGGATCGTCACCAAGCCGAAGCCCGGCCGGCCCCCGGCCGGCAGCCAGGCCAACCCGACGGAAGAGCTCGAAGCCAACCCGCCTCTCAGGGAATCCGATCAGGCCCCGGAGCCGGAGGAAGACTCAACGCTCGAAGAGCACCCTCCCCTTGAACCCAACGGATTTCCATCGTTAAAGACCCCGCTGCCGACGCCTTGGTCCGCCGGGTATGAAGAACTGACAGAGACTCAAACCGCGCGTTTGACTCCAACGGCCGCCGTCGCGGGCAGTACGCTTTCCAGCAAAGAAACCGCTGCCGACCTGCCGCTCAAGGGAAACGAAAACTTCATCCTGACCCAGTACGACATATCCAACCTGCGCGGCTGGACGATCAAGCGCGCCACTTGGCATGGCCGCATAACGCGCGGCAGCGTCCGGGACTTGAGCTTCAGCACCATCCTGGCGGACTGGGACCCGATCACCGGCCGCTTTCTCGTCTCCGGAACAAACCGGCCGGCGGCGAAAGCGGCGCTGCCAGACGACGCGGCGCTCCCCTGGGACGGCTGGTACTTTTTCCGGGGCAACGGATCGTCCCTGATTTTCTGCTCGAAACCGGCCGAAACCAATAATGCCCCGGGCGAATGGATCAGCGTGGAACTCGATCCCAAGATTGTACAGGCCTTGGTGGCGGGCGCATCGTACGGAATTGCCATCTGCGACGAAAAAGGCCAATCGCAGCAGTTGGCGGCCATTGCGGGTACGAACGACGCCGATAGCTGCTCCTTCATCGAGGTTGAAGGCGGGCTGGCGGACATCATCCCGCCCGGCGAAGTCTCCCACCTGAAAGCCTGGGCGCATCCCGATCTTTCCCATCCCGACCGGGTGGGCGCCCTGTTGACCTGGACGGCCACCGGCGACAACGCTAAAAAAGGGCACGCCTTCCGCTATGACATCCGTCATACCACCAACAGCGCCGTCTTCAGCATGGCCGAGACGCTTCCGCTCCATGCGATTCCCTTCCCCCAGCCCTCGGGCCAGCGCGATCAAGTCGTGATCGACCACCTGAAGCCCGACACCGATTACACTTTTTATATTCGCGTGATGGACGAGTCAGGGCAGCCCGGACCGATCGGCAAGACAAGTCTTCGAACGGCAGGTCTGCTCCAGCTTCCGACCGCGAAGCAACCCAACCTGTACGATGCAGCGGCCATTGAGGTGGCTTCGCGCGCGGTCAGCTTGTGGGTCGTTGACGAAGCAACCGCCGTAAACCCCATATCCGGGCAAATCGCCCAACCCCTTCAAGAGGAAGCCGAACTCTCGCCCATATGGAACCGAAGCTCCCGCACCTTGACCCTGCGCGCCGCCAAAAACGAAACCCTCGGATTCCAACTGATCCTCGGGCGAAAGGAAGCTGCGTTCCCCGCCCTCCAGATCGACGCAGAAGCATTCCGCAACGCCCAGGGAGAGCTGATCGAGGCGGACTTCGCGTTCTACCGGATGTGGTACAGCGTCTCGGCGCCCGTCCGGGGCACACGCAACGTTTACGGCGACGGCTTAACCCCTTTGAAGGGACCGGTGAAGATGCCTTGGGCAGACAATCCCATTCCCAATCAAGCTTACCAATCGGTCTACGCTGAAATCCATGTGCCCGCCGACGTTTCCGAGGGCCTCTATCGCACCCAGATAATCCTGACCGCACCCAATGGAACAAAGGACGCCATCAATGTCCTGCTGACCGTTCTGCCGGCCGCCATTCCCGCAAAGCCTTCGTTTGCCTGCGAACTATTGATACCGCCCGGGATCGCCTCCCAGTACCGCAAGAATGCCCTGAACGCCGCGGCGGCCTTTCCGGTGGAACAAGGCTATCGGGAACTTGCAGCAGCCCATCGTTGCGCCGCTTCTTCGATTCCGTATTCAGGCGGTCAATGCCCTACTCCCTTCAGTCCGCCGGTCGTCGGAAAAGGCCAGGACATCCGAGTGACCTCCTGGGTCGAATGGGACGAACGGTTTGCCGGCGCCATCACCAATTCCGTCACGGCCTTCCATACGCTGCCGATTTTCGAATCGTGGCCGACGACCTTTAGAGAAGGTTATGTGTGCTTCAATTCCGACCTTCGCCCGGCCGGCAACGGCCCGCTGGTGTTTGGCGGCGAGGCCGAAACCCTCGAAGCCTGCATGAGCACCCCTTATTGGCGGGCCTTCCGCTCTCTCGTCCAGCAATTCGGAGAGCATTTCAAGACTAGCGGCTGGAACGGCCTGCGCGCCGGCATCTGGCTGGTGAACGAGCCGTCGACCGGTTTTGTCGGCCGCACCTTGGCCTGGTCCCTGGGACACCCCTTGTACCGGGACGATTTTCTGGCCCTCGATGCATTTGCCCGAGTGGCGGGCGGCGAAGCCTCCGCTTCCTGGTCGCCGGATCTCTTTGCCTTCCGCGTGAGCATTCCGGACGCGGGCCTATTGGGCCACCAGGGAGGTCCTCGATTCCAATTGCTGTCGGCCTCCGATCCCTCCATCCGGGGCTGGGAAGCCTTGCGCCAGAGAGCCGCGCTGTACAATGCGCAACTGTGGTTCGAAAGCGAAACGCTGCCGCTCGTCCACCAGCCCATCGCAGCGGAAAGCATCGGCATCGGCTACTTCCTGGAAGGCGCCGACGGCTGGACCATCCGCGAAGCTGCGGGCATCGCCGAGAACTGGACGAGAGCCCGCGACCCGTCCCTGCTATATTGCGGATTCCCGCTGGGCCAGGAGCAGCCTTATCCCTCCTTGCGCCTGAAAATGCTCCGACGCACGCAGCAGGACATCGAGCTATTAAAGCTTCTACAGGTTCAAATGGGTTGGACGCGGCTCCAGTTGAAGGATTTCGTGACCAGCTTCCTGTCGCCCCTCAAAGGCGGCGCCGACCATGCGCAAAACTGGAGTCTGCTCCGTCAGGCCGTGCTGGATTTGCTGGCGAAAAACGAATAGGACCTATTTCAAAACCGGGGCGAGGTCGCCCCGGCTCCAATAAAAACAACTACCGCAATGGGACCCCATGTCCAGTTTACTGGCATGGGGTGGCTGTCGCTTGGCCCTTTGACCCGCTCAGGCCAGGGCGCATGGGGTCGGGCCGATTCTGATCGGCCCCAAAACGGGGGCGCGTCAGTTGGGTTCGGCTGCAAGGCGGTGAAAGCCGGGCAGGACTCTTGTCCGCCCGGCTTTCACCAACGCAGCAGACGAACCCAAATGGCGCGCCCCCGTTTTGCCCCATGCGCCCGGCCTGAGCGGGTCGAAGGGCCAAGCGGGACTTGCGTTGAAGCCCAAAAGCGAAGAGATAACGGCTCTTTATTCCTTCGAGACCTTCAGCATTTCGCGGGCGTGTTTCAGCGTGACGGACGTCATATCTTTGCCGCCCAGCATCCGCGCCAACTCTTCGACGCGATCGTCGGGAGTTAGCAGACGAACGTCCGTGAACGTCCGGCCTTCCTTGACCGATTTTGACACCGCCAGATGCGTGCCGCCGCAGGCAGCCACCTGCGGCAGGTGCGTCACGCAGAGCACCTGATGGTTCCGGGCCACTTCCGCGAGCTTGCGCCCCACGGCATTGCCCATCTCGCCCCCGACGTTGGCGTCGATTTCGTCGAAAACCAGCAAGGGAATCCGGTCGTGCCCCGCCAAGACGACCTTGATCGCCAGCATGACGCGCGAAATTTCGCCGCTGGACGCAATGGCCCGCAATGGACTCATCGGTTCGCCGGCATTGGGCGCAAAACCGAATTCGACCTCGTCCATGCCCGCCAGACGCGGTTCGGAATCCTTCAGGTCGACCGAAAAAGCTCCATGAGCAAATCCCAACGCCTTCAGCTCTTTCGTGACGGCTTCCGCCAGACGGCCGGCCACGGACTTGCGTTTGCGGCGCAAGGCGAGGCCCGCCTGGCGCATCGTTTTGTCGGTTTCCTTCATCGCGGCTTCCACCGCCGCCAGCCGTTCGCCCCGGGTTTCCAGATCGCGCAGCCGGGCCTGGGATTTCTCGAGCACTTCCAGAATCCCGACTACGGTAGGCGCATATTTGCGTTTCAGGCTTTGATACGTCGCCAGCCGCTCGTCCAGCCACGACAACCGGGTCGGATCGGCTTCTATCCGTTCCAACGTGCTTTGAATCGTCACGGCGATTTCCTGCGCCTGAACGGCCAGCGACCGGATCTCTTCGCGCCAGACATCCGCCTCCGACATCAGCCGGGCCAATTCCTCCAGCGCCTTCTGAGCCTCGGCCAGCGAATTAAAGGCAGACGTCTCGCCTTCCTGCAAAGCATTGACCGCCGCCGTCCCGAGTTCCAGCACCCGTTGCGCGTTGCCGGCAATCCGATGCTCCTCGGTAATGGATTCCTCTTCTCCTTCGACCAGCGCGGCCTCTTCGATCTCTTTCACGCGGTAGCGAAGCAAATCGATCTGTTCGTCCACCCCTTCGTCCCCGCCTGTCAGCGCCGCCTGCTGCTCGACCAGTTCTTCAAAACGCCGATATTCCTTTTCGTAGGCCTCGCGCACTTCCCACAAATGCCCGTACGCATCCAGCAAATCGCGTTGGAATTCGGGACTCAACAGGGATTGATGATCGTGCGGACCGTGCAAATCGACCAGCAAATCGCCGATTTGCTTGAGCACCTGGAGGGTCACCGGGCTGTCGTTGACCATGATTTGATTGGCGCCCGAGGCTTTTACGATCCGGCGTATGACCAACTGGCCATCCACGCACGGATCCAAGCCGTAGGTCTCCAACACCTCGTCCACCGCGGCGGAGTCCGCCAGATGAAACAGGGCTTCCGCCCCGCAGGCGTCTTCGCCGGCGCGAATCAGCCGTTTGTCGGCCCGTTCGCCCACCAGCAGGCTGAGGGCGCCAATTAAAATGGATTTGCCGGCTCCGGTTTCCCCGGTAATGACATTCAGGCCGGGTTGAAATTCGACCCGGACATTCTCCGCCAGCGCCAAGTTCTTTACTCGAAGTGCCGAAAGCATGTTGCTTCCCCCGTTATTGGCCCTCTCCCATACCAGTTTTGTTCGAAGGCGACAAGCATCGGCTCTAACTCTAATGCATAAGGCTGCTTTTACTCTATTTTTTTCCAATCGCCGCAAGGGGTTGCGGCGATTCTCCATGCCGGCAAAAACCCGTTACAAATCATGGAATCACCGTCGGCATTGACATTCCACCGACATTTGCCTAGGTTATTGCGCCTGATCTAACACGGCGGGATAGCTCAGTTGGCAGAGCGGAGGACTCATAAGCCTTAGGTCGCCGGTTCAACCCCGGCTCCCGCCACTATTTTTCTTCGCCCAGCACCCAACGCCCGTTGAACCAGAAATACTGGTCGGGATGCTCGCGGATGGCCTGGTCGAAATGGGCCATCACTTGCTGGGTCATGCGGCGGATGTCGGCGTCTTTGTCGGCCTCTGGATCGGACCAGACGGCATCGAACACTTTCCAGCGATGCCGGGCCCAGCCCTCGCGCGTCAGGCACGAGGATATGATCGGCACGCCGGCCTCCCGGGCGAACAGGGCCATGCCCCGGGGAATCTGGGTTTTGGTTCCAAGGAATTCGACTTCGACCGCCTGCATTTTGGACCGCACATCCGGCAGAATGGCCAGACAATGTCCCTCGCGGAGTTTCTTGATCACTCCGCCAAACGCATTAGCTTCCTTCCGGACGATTTCAATGCCCGTATATTCGCGCATGCGGGTCAAATAGGCGTTGGTCAGCGGATTTTTCTGGCTGCGCACAATGGCCATCAGGCGCAGGCCCAGCATTTGTACCGCAATCCCCGCCAACTCCCAATTGCCCATGTGCGATACGGCCAATACCGCCCCGCGGCCATCTTTCAGTTGCTCGGTTGCCAAGTGATAATCCGAGGTGTCGATCACCTGCCGGATCCATTCCAGCGTGATCGATGGGGTTCGCAGAGATTCGATGGCATTGAAAAGCAGATTGCGCCACGCGCGCCAGAGAATGCCGTTCAGCTCCCGGTCGTTAAAACGCGAGCCAAACACTTGAATCAGGCGGCGGCGGGTCTTCTTCATTTTCTTGCGCAGGACGAGAAAGCTCAAGCCGGCGATGCCGCACCCCAGGGCCAGCGCCGCGCGATAGGGCAGGATATTGACCAAGCCGGCGAGGCCTCTCAACAGCACATATTCGATTATATGAATCGCTTTGTATCGCATGAACGGATTCTATGGAGTTTTGCCTTCAATGTAAGCTTTTTGTTGTTCTGCTGTCGCTGAATAGCATCCACCGGCTTACGCCGGCGGCTACGCAGCCGTGCCCGCAAAAACGTGAATCTTCTTTCAGATGCATGGGGGCCGGTCAAGATTCATCCTAATTAAGGCGCCGGGATCATGATGCGAAACCCCACATCGGCATCCCGATACGTTTCGGGGAACCAAATCCGATGAAACACCCGGAGGCAACGCGCATCCCACTCGGCCCAACTGCCGCCGCGGGCCAGGGCTTGACCGGCCGGACGATCGCCCTCGGCCCGGCACCACTCGAAGACATTTCCGGCCATATCGTACAAACCGAATGGATTGGGCTCATACGCGCCTACGCGCCGCGCGGACGATTCGTCGAAGCATGCTCGTTCCGCCGGTTCTCCCCATCCCCAAGGATAGCGAGCCTTGGCAATTCCTCCGCGGGCGGCATATTCCCATTCCATCTCGGTAGGCAGGCGGACGGGCCATCCGGTCTTGCGCGAAAGCCAGTCTCCATAGGCCGTTGCGTCGGCAAAACTCACGCCTGAAACCGGACGACGCGCCCTGAACCAGCGTGGACGATACCGCCCCGCTCGCAGACTCAAGTCATTGCACAACATGGAATTCGTTCGTCCGGCATCGTTCAGAAAAGCAGCGTACTCCTCCACCGTAACCTCATGCCGCCCCATCCAAAACGCCGGTACTTGGCAATGGTCTCGAATCGGACTGGATTCGCTCTCCGGACTGCCCATTCGAAAAACACCTCCCGGCACCCAAACCATATCGCGCAGCAAACCCGGGAAATCCTCTCCAAACGCCAGTCCTGAGCCCAACCAAAACACCGCCCAAACAACCCCATAATACCGCATATAACCCTCCCCCTCACACGATAGTCTAATGAAGTCCAAAGTCCAAGGAGTCCAAAGTCCAAAGTTTTGATTGTGAACTTCATAGACTTTGGACTTCTTGGACCTTGGACTTTGGACCTTGGACCTTGGACCTTGGACTCTTTGGACCTTGGACTCTTTGGACCTTGGACTCTTTGGACCTTGGACTTTGGACTCATCCTTCTCTAGCTTTGACAAGAACGATCGGTTTTACTTACTATTAACGCATAACTGAAGGACCATCCTATGACCACGAATAGCAGCGGCGTTCATTCACATTCCGGGTCCGGCCCCGGGTTGATGCCCGTACTTGTCATCGGGGCTCTCATCGGCATGTTGTTTACCGGCGATATTTTGACCGCGGACCTCTCGGCCTTGGCCCTCGCATTCTGCTGGGGCTCCGTCATTTCGTTTCTGTCCCTGCAATGGATCGATCTGACCGGCCAATCGTTATCGCTCATCGCCAATCCCCTGCCCCTGGATACAGAGCTGGCCGATCGGGGAAGTCTGCACGAGCGCATGGCCCGGCTGGCGCGAGGCCCTATTCACCATCGGCTGAGAAACCTGCTGAGCACTTGGGTGCAAGGTTGGGATCCTCGCACCGTGATCGATCTGGCCTCTTACCAAAGTTCACGAGCCCGCCGCACCATCGTGTCGGAAGTGGTCTTCATGTTTATTTTGGTCGTCGTGGCCAATGTCCTCGGCGGGCTCGACCGGATCGCCATCGCCGCGATAGCTGTCCTCGGTCTGACCTTGGCCGCCCGGCAGGCGCTTAACGGCGGCATCGACGCCTATGTCGAAAGCCATGTCCTGGCGCGGCTGCCCGCGAATTTACCGCATACCTCCATGACCGCCGCCGAACTTGCCGCGGCGCTCGGCGGCAGCATCGAAAACTCCTTTAAAAAATACATTCCCCAACCCGCCGACATGACGCAAGCCATCCGGCATGGCATCGAGGAAGCCAATCTCCAGTTTACCGGCCAAATCAAAACGCTCCACGACGCCCTCCTGCAAAACCAAACCGTCATCGTCCAGACCTGGGCCAATGCCGCCAAGACCACCACGCACGAACTGCGCGATGTCGAGAAAGCCCTCGCCACCGTCGTCAGCGACCTCACGGGCGGACTCCACACGAACGCCGAGAAGATGCAGCACATCATGACCCATCATACGCAGGAGATTCAGAAGGTCTTCGCCGAGGTCGGCTCGCAGCTCAAGCACAACAACGTGGATGGCGCCGCCCAGTTGCAGACCGCGCTTAAAACCCATGTCGACCTTTTCAGCCAGAACAACGGCGCCTGGGCCAAGCAGCTTCAATCGGTTCTCGGCGAACACGTCTCCACGTTGGATACCGCCACCAAGGCCCTCGTCGGCCAGTTGGATCAAATTGCCAGCCTGTCCAAGAATATTGAACAGGTCCTGCACGTGCAGGAAGCCGTCGACAGCGCCGTACGCGATGTAGCTACTACCGAAGAGTTCCGCAAGACTCTCGAGACCCTGCGCAAACACATCGAGGAATCCGACAACCTGCTCCGCGAAGTGACCAAACCCCGCACCATCCGCCTCGTCGAGACCGAAGAAGAAATTCTGCAAAGTTAGCCCGGATTTCTCACCAGGGCGACCCGCCGGCTTCCTTCAGGATGTACGCCGCAATAAACTGTTTTACGGAATCCTTCATGGTGGCTCCAAACACGAAATCCGTTCCGTCGGTTTGGACGAGAACGCCTTTTTGGGGCGTGTTGTTCACCCGTAAATCAGTGAGACGAAGCGACACCAGCGAATCGCGGTGGTAGGCAAACCGCCGGGTCCAACCCAGCGAGCCCACTCCCGCAAAAACGATGCCCTCGCCTTTATTCAGCGTAATGACCCATTTGCCAAAGAGCATGAAGGCCATCACGCAGAGCAGGACGACGGTTCCAATCAGGAACGGCAGACCCATCATCGATTCGCCGATTTCGAATTCGCCCCGCCGCCAGGGATCGATGTAAATACCCCACATCGAACCGCCGGACCAAACGGCGGTAAAAGGAATAAAAAACAACAGCAGCGGCGAAATCCGGCGGTAGACGATGCGAACGCCTTCACGGAAGTCTTTCTCCACCTTAATGCCCCGGGGCGGAGGATTGGACAGGATGTCGGGCGTGAGGCGGGACATGCCGCACAGCATGGAAAAGGCGCTGGTCTTTCCGCACGCGCGGCACAGGGCGATATCGGCGGCAACATTGACATCGGCGATCGCTATCGCGGCACGGCAAAAGGGACAGACGTAAGAAGATGCTGGCATAGTCCACCTCACTCGGCCGCTTCGGGATTCATGCCGGGCGGAGGCTGTACTTTGTTCACGCGAAGAGGATAACGAAGCTTCAAATCCCCATCCAGCAGCACCTCGATCCAGTGCGTCCCCTCCTCTTCAAAGGCGACATTCAGAAAAACCTCCACATTCGTCGCCGTAGCTTCCGGCGAAGGCAGGCGCACCGGGATGTCTTTTCCTTCTGTCAGGACGGAACTTTCGTCGGGTTTTAAAATGCGGGTACGCTGGGAGAACTCGCCTTCGCCGCTGCACCAGCGGGTGACCATGAACAGGCGGGGATACCGCATCGGGAACACCGGCGCGCCGATCGCGTCAAAGAGCCCAATCAGAATGAACTTGCCGTTGCGCTCCTGCCGGACGTCGTCGCATAAGATGCTCGACTGCAAATCGGGAAACATTTTTTTCATCGCGCCCATCTTCACCACCTCTTTCCTTGTATCAACCTTCGAGTATTTACAATAAAGCATCATATCGCGTCCTGGGGCGGGGATGAAGAGTATTTTGCGGTAGCCGCTCGATCACCGGCACGATGAAGCCGTCGTAACGGAGGAGCATTTCTTGCGTGTCTTATTCATGCCTTTGTGCTCCAGCACGACGGTATGACTGCCGCCCGTCGTGGAAAGCTCGGTAAAACAGTAGCCCAGCTTGAGTTGCCGGACAAAATCCTCATACGAAATAAGCGAAGCGGAGGGACATTGCCAAAGGTGAAAGCATTCGCCGGAATTCATTACATAGACATTCTTAATCTTTTCGTACATCCCGCGAAGCGTATCGGAACTGAAACTGCGTCCTTGAATGAGGTGAGCTTCCGGTTCAGCCGCCGGTTCAGGGGAAGACTGAAACCACGCCAAGGGCGTCGAGGCCGGATGCTGGTACTGCCACTGTTGATACGTCACAAAACTGGCCGCAGCCAAAACGCAAATCCCCACTAATGTTCTCATGAAAATCCCCCCCCCCTTGTCTTATGACCTTTTATTATGCACCGCCCGGGCATAGACTTCCAGATATTTCTTGGCTGACGCTTCCCACGAAAATTCCTTGGCCATCGCTGTTTGACGCAATTTTTCGATGTGATGAGGCCGGTCGAACCAGGCCGCAACCGCACCCCCGATGGCGTAGTAAAGGGCATCGACCGTAGGCTCGACAAACTTGAAGCCGGTTCCGTCGCCCGTAGCCTCGACGTAATTCTCGACCGTGTCGTCCAGTCCGCCGGTGGCCCGGACAATCGGCAAGGTTCCGTATTTCAGCGAGTAGATCTGATTCAACCCGCACGGCTCGTAGAGCGAGGGCATCAAAAAGAAATCGCTGCCGGCTTCAATGCAGTGGCTGAATTCGTTGGAGAATCCGATGTAGGCGCCCACCCGATCGGGATAGGTGTGAGCCAACCACCGGAAAAAACTCTCCGTTTCCGGCTGGCCCGTGCCCAGGACCGCCACCTGCATCACCATGGTTTCCAGGGCGCGCGGCAGGGCTTCGCGGAGCAAATCGAAACCTTTTTGCTGCACAAACCGCGACACGATGCCGAACACCGGCCATTCCGGATGCGGGGCCAATCCCAGTCGCTTCTGCAAGGCCATTTTGCAGGTCAACTTGCCCGTCAGGCTTTGGGCGGTATACCGGGCCGGAATCAGCATGTCGGTTTCGGGATTCCAATGATCGTAATCCGCGCCGTTGAGGATGCCGAAGAAATCGGCAGAGCGATTGTTGAGATACGGCGCCAGGCCGCAACCGCCAACGGGGGTCACAATCTCCTTGGCATAGGTCGGCGAGACCGTCGTGATGGCATCCGCGAAGGCAATCCCGGCCTTCAACAGATTGATGGCGCCATGCGCCTCGAATTCGTTGGCATTGAAATGCTCGTAGCCCGCGCCGATGTACGGATAGGCGCTGGCGTGATAGATGCCCTGATAGCCGATGTTGTGAATCGTCAGGACGCTGGCCGTGTCGGAAAGCGGCGAAAGGATGCGATCCCAGGTTTTCAGAAGCGCGGCGGTCACCGCCGTCGGCCAATCGTGCAGATGCATGATGTCGGGAATGAATTGCCGGTCCTTGCAAATTTGCATCGCCGCCTTGGACAGCAGCGCAAACCGGAAGGCGTTGTCGCCGTATTCTCCCCACGGCTCGTCATAAATGCCCGACCGCCCGAAGAACCGTTCGTATTCCACAAACCAAACCGGCACTTCCCGATCGAGCGTGGCGGAGTAAACGCCGATCCAGTTTTCTTCGCCGCCGCCCATGTGCACGCAAGCCGTGCCTTCATACTCGATTCCGTACTTGTCCCGGTCGATCGAAGCATACAACGGCATCACGATGCGAACATCGCAGCCCATGCGCCGCAAGGCCTTGGGCAGGGAAGCCGCAACATCCGCCAACCCCCCGGCCTTGGCATATGGGGCGCATTCCGACGCGACAAACAGAACTTTGTAGGTGGGTTCCGATGTAATCGATGGCATGAGAGATTCCTTAACCGGCACGTCCATTATTTCACCCGGCTTTCCCGTCTGGCGAACGGAGATCGTTGTTACTTGGTTATTTTCTGACGGGGCAAGGACCCGTTTTGCATGGCGATGATTAGACTTCATATTCTGGTTTTCTCTCCCGACCGATTCTTTTTTGCACAATTCGCCCGGGAATGCAATCCGATTGCCGATAGACGGGACGAGGGGGTGCATCCCAACACGGCCGCAGATTCATTTCGTTCAATAAGGAGCGGGCTTGCGAAATGGAGCCGGGGCGACCTCGCCTGTCTCTTATACACAAATTCTCCAAGAGAGTTCGGTATTCTATCGATTCATCATGCCTTAAAGCCTGTTTCAGTAGGTCCCCCCTCTGCATCCTAATCGTAATCTTAATCATAATCTCTTCATCGATACAACCATGAGAGATTAAAGTTTTTCTCTGGGGCTCGATTGGCAAACTGAATGCGCCCCCGGCGGAGCCGGGTAGGCGCATTCAGTCTGCCAAGGGATGAGGGCGCAATAACCGTGTCGTTGAAGCAAGCCTGGGGTTGCTCCCCCTCCCCCCATGGGG
>Ga0209417_1003168_pt1 | contig 22788 bp, 20 predicted proteins | sample RifGroF2_FD_184002 | JGI IMG/M metagenome (GOLD analysis project Ga0209417, IMG submission 184002) | Groundwater microbial communities from Rifle, Colorado, USA - Groundwater F2 (SPAdes) (version 2) | ecosystem: Environmental > Aquatic > Deep subsurface > Groundwater | place: Rifle, Colorado... | reverse complement strand
ATCCAGAGCAGCGGATTTATGATCGACAGGGGAGCAGGCAGACCGGATTTTATCAAAGGCATATGCGATATAATGAACGCGCAAAAGGGCGATGACCTTCCTGTAAGCGCATTTTTAGACAGAGAGGACGGCACATTCCCGGCCGGAACAACAGAATATGAAAAGCGCGGGATCGCAGTAAATGTGCCCGAATGGATCAGCGAAAATTGTATCCAGTGTAACCAGTGCGCTTACGTTTGTCCGCACGCCGTGATCAGGCCTTTCCTGGTCAGCGCTGATGAAGAGAAAAAACTGCCGGCTGATACAAAGCTTTTAAAAGCTATCGGAAAAGAATTCGACGGGCTCAAATTCAGAATTCAGATCAGTCCTCTAGATTGTACAGGCTGCGGAAACTGCGCCGATGTATGCCCTGCGCCAAAAGGCAAAGCTCTTGAAATGAAAGCACTGGGCACCCAGACAGCGGAAGTTGAAAGATGGGATATTATATCTAAAAATGTAACATATAAAGACAAGCTTACCGATAAATTCGCGAATGTAAAATCTTCGCAGTTCGCACGACCTTTATTTGAATTTTCAGGCGCGTGCGGCGGATGCGGCGAAACACCTTACATAAAAGCTATAACCCAGCTGTTCGGCGACAGAATGATGGTGGCGAACGCAACAGGCTGTTCTTCTATTTACGGCGGATCGGCCCCGTCAACTCCATACTGCCCCAACTCCGAAGGCAAAGGCCCCGCATGGGCAAACTCTTTATTTGAGGACAATGCCGAGTACGGTTTGGGAATGGCTCTGGCTGTCAATAAGCTAAGAGACAGATTAGTTATAAAAATGAAAGCCGCAATAGAAAAGGGCGGAATAAAGCCTGAAACTAAGACCGCTTTTGAAATGTGGATAGCAGGTAAAGATAATGCCGAAGAATCGAAAAAAGCGGCAGATATTGTCAGAACAGCTGTTAAAAATGAAACCTGCGGCTGCGGATCAATAAAAGAAATTCAGGAACTGGATCAGTACCTTGTAAAAAAATCGGTATGGATCTTCGGCGGAGACGGATGGGCCTACGACATCGGCTATGGAGGTCTTGACCATGTTATAGCTTCAGGCGATGATGTAAATCTTCTTGTAATGGACACCGAAGTATATTCAAATACGGGCGGTCAGTCATCAAAATCAACCCCGGTCGGCGCTGTCGCAAAATTCGCTGCTTCAGGAAAAAAGATAAGAAAAAAAGACTTGGGAATGATGGCTATGAGCTACGGATATGTTTATGTCGCTCAGGTCGCAATGGGCGCGAATCAGGCTCAGTATTTTAAAGCACTAAAAGAAGCAGAAGCGTATCCGGGACCTTCTCTTATAATAGCATATTCACCGTGCATCAACCACGGATTAAGGGCCGGAATGGGCAAAACCCAGCAGGAACAAAAACTTGCGGTTGAAGCAGGATACTGGCACCTGTACAGGTATAATCCTATGCTTGAAGCCGAAGGAAAAAATCCTTTCACCTTAGATTCGAAAGAACCGAGCTGGGATAAGTTCCAGTCGTTTTTACAGGGTGAAGTCAGATATACATCATTATTGAAAACATTCCCCGAAGAAGCGAAAACTTTATTCAGCGCAGCCGAAGAGAATGCAAAATGGAGATACAGCAGCTATAAAATGAAATCCGAATTGAAATTCTAGTTCAATTTTATTGAGAATATTGAAGGACGGGGTAGCCCCGTCCTTTTTATTAATGAATTTATGAGCAAAAAAAAGAGAAATATAGAATCGTCCTCAAAAGAAAAACCGGAAGGAATTTTTTCAAAAAATTTCTACATGATTTCGGTTGTTGTTATTGCGCTTGCAGTTCTAATTGTTTATTACAACTCATTCCATACCTCGTTCCAGTATGATGACATCCACCATATTTTCCAGTCACAGCATAATAAGAGTTTTGACAGCTTTAAACATCTGTCATTCTGGTTCCATTTTATTCAGAGAGCTCCGGCGCAGTTTACTTTTGCATTGAATTATCATTTCGGGCAGTACAGCGTTTTCGGTTACCATTTAATTAATGTGATAATCCATATTATTTCATCTGTTCTAGTTTTTATACTGACCGGAATCCTTCTCAATTCAGGAGCATTTAAGCAGGATGCAGTAATTAAAAATAAAAAGATCATCCGGTTGTTTTCCGCGCTGATATTCGCTGTTCATCCTATTCAGACAGAAGCTGTGACTTATATCGTACAGAGAATGGAATCGCTTTCTTTTGCATTTTATACGGCGGCTCTGATCATGTACTATTTATTCAGGAAAGAAAGAGAGACGGTCAAAAAAGTTTTTAAATTCACTCTTTTCTTACTTACCGGACTATTGGCTGTCATGACCAAGCAGACGGCTTATACTCTTCCTTTGACGATCCTGCTTTTCGAAATATATTTTATAAGGGATGAGAAGGGATCCTGCAATAAAAAACTGATATTAACGCTGACTGCAGTTCTTTCTTCAGCCCTGATAATCGGACTCGCAGCGGATATATTGCCGAAAGAATATATGTCCGATACAACTAGATGGCAGTATATGATCACTCAATTTAAAGTGATCCCGAAATATATATTTCTTCTTTTTATTCCCGCCGGGCAGAATGTCGATCATCATGTAACAGTCCCGGAAAGTATTTTTGAACCTGTAGTCCTTTCAGGGATTTTATTTATCGGAGTTTTGATCTTCATCGCAGTTTACGCTTATAAAAAAGATCAGAAACTGATCAGTTTTTCAATAGTCTGGTTCTTTGCGGTAATTTCTTTACGGTCAAGCGTACTGCCTATAAGCGACCTTATGAGCGAGCACAGGCTTTATCCTGCCATGTTCGGTCTCGGGCTGTTCATATCTGTATCAGTTATATTAACAGCTGATAAAATTGCAGGCAATTTTAATTATAATTTTACGCTGATAACTCTCTTAATTATTACGGCCGCATATTCGGCCTCGACAGTAAGAAGAAACGAAGTATGGAAGGATGAGCTTTCATTATGGAAAGATTCCGTAAGTAAATCGCCCGAAAAATTCCGTCCGAATTACAATGCCGGTGAAGCATTTAAAAAATCCGGTCTTTCGCAAACAGCTCTCAGCTACTATCTAAAAGCTTTTTCCATAAATCCGGACAGCTACGGCTTGTGCAATAATATCGGAAACATCTATTCGGAAAAAAAAGATTTCGATTCGGCAGAGAAATATTATCTGAGAGCCTTGTCGCTGAATCCCGAATATCCGAAAGCGCTGAACAATCTGGCCAATATATATTTTAAAAAAGGCAATATGAAGGAAGCTGAAAAGCTCTATGTTGCCGCATCAGAGAAAGATCCGGGGTTCATTGACCCTGTCTTAAATCTGGGGCACCTTTATTTTATTTCCGAACATTATGACGAGGCTGTCATAAAATATAAACGGGTTCTTGAGCTCAATCCGGATCATGAACAGGCCAGAAACAATCTCAATATAATAGAAAGCAGACTTGCAGGTCAAAAAGAATGAGCGCAAGAAAGAACCTGATAAGAATGTCAGTGGTAATAATTATACTGCTTTTCTACATTTTGCTTGATTTAATACTAGGTTGTTTTTTCCTGAAAAAAGACGAGATAAGAATATCCGATCCGTATTTTCATCATGGACTAAAGCCGATGTCGCAGAAATCTTCTGAATGGGGAGGCAGGAATTACAGACTTGTCACAAACTCTTTGGGGTTTAAAGACAGTTCAAATAGAGATATTGAAAAAAAAGCAGGTATGAAGAGAATAATGTTTCTGGGCGATTCGTTTACTGAAGGTCTCGGATACGATTTTGACAGTACCTTTACAGGCATAATAGCAAACGATCTAAAGGGTAAATATGAAGTTCTGAACGGAGGAGTAACATCGTATTCGCCGAAGCTTTACCTGCTGAGAACGGAGCATTTGATAAATTCAGGCTATGAATTTGATCACATAGTATTAATGCTCGATATTTCAGATATTCAGGATGAAGTCATATATGAAAATTTTATACCCGAGCGTAAGATCAGCTTACTTAAATCAGTCGATGTAAAATTATCGAACACCTTTTTCTCTTACAGTTATTTTTTTAGAGGCATAATAAAAAAGCTCTTGAATTCACATTCAGGATCGGGCGAAGACAGCATACTCGAACAGAAGATCAGCGACAGGGGACTGTGGACTTACGATGAAAAATGCTTTGCAGAGTGGGGTGAAAAGGGGCTTTATGCGGCTGAGATCAGCATGAAAAAACTATCTGATCTGTGCCGGAATAAAAAAATTAAATTGACCATGGCGGTTTATCCTTGGCCTGAACAAATGATCAATGATACAGTTGAATCTAAACAGGTAATTTTTTGGAAAGGATTCTGCTTAGAGAATAATATTGATTTTATTGATTTATTCCCTTACTTTTTCGAGGATGAGTGCCGGGAGTGTACAGTCAAAAAATATTTTATAGAAGGAGACTGTCACTGGAATTATGACGGACATGAGCTGATAGCGGAAAAAATTCTGGAAAGAATAAAATAAACGGTGTTTAAATGGAAAAGAACAAGATATCAAAGGAACAGAGCAAAGACACGGGAATTATTATAGCGCTTATACTGCTTCTTTCGGGCACGGTCTTAAAATCCTTTTTACTAATTAAAATTTCGATAGTTATAATTTTCATATCATTTCTTATCCCTGTACTATTTTATTTTCCCGCGATTGTCTGGTTCGGGTTTTCAAAAATATTTGGCTCCGTCGTTTCAAAGATAGTTCTGGCTATAATATTCATTTTAGCCGTCTTTCCGGTCGGGCTAATTAGAAAAGCTATGAAAAAAGACCCAATGATGATTCGCAGCTTCAAAAAAGGATCCGGAAGCGCATGGACTGTCAGGGAACACAAATATTCAGAAAGCGATATCTTAAAACCGTATTAGAGGCTTCCCGATGGAATTTTTAAAAGAATTATTTGATTTTATTAAGACCAGAAAAAAATTCTGGCTGATACCGGTAATCATTATACTGTTGTTTTTCGGCGCACTTTTATTCGTTACCGCCGGATCTGCTATTGCACCTTTTATATACACGATATTTTAGAGGAACAGATGTCAAAGATAATACTCGGAATTTCAGCATATTACCACGACAGTTCGGCAGCTCTGATAATTGACGGAGAGATAATTGAAGCGGTTCATGAAGAAAGATTCACACGGATCAAACACGATCATTCCTTCCCAAAAAGATCTGTCGGCTATATACTGGATAAATCAAGTTTAAAACTATCAGATATAGACGCGGTGGTCTTTTACGAGAAGCCGTATCTGAAATTTGAAAGGCTTCTCGAAACCTATCACGAGTTCGCTCCGAAAGGCTTTCAAAGCTTCAGTTCTGCAATGCCTGTGTGGCTTAAGGAAAAAGTGTTCATGACAGGCAACATTAAAAAAGAGCTTGAAGGTTTCGGGCATTCAGAAAAGATAAGATTATATTTCAGTGAACATCACCTGTCTCATGCCGCAAGCGCATTTTTCCCGTCCCCTTTCGATGAAGCTGCGATACTAACTATTGACGGGGTCGGAGAAAGAGCGACCAGTCTGATAGGCTTTGGTAAAGGAAATTCCATCGAGGTTCTCAGAGAGTTGAATTTTCCTCATTCGGTCGGATTGCTGTATTCTGCATTCACCTACTTCTGCGGCTTTAAAGTCAACAGCGGAGAGTACAAACTTATGGGTCTGGCTCCTTACGGCGACCCGGATTCGGAAAGAACAAAAAACTACGAAAAGCTGATCAGAGAATTTCTTGTCGAAATAAAGGAAGACGGCTCAATTTTATTGAATATGGATTATTTTGACTATACCACCGGCCTGAAAATGATCCATGAAGCCAAGTGGGAAAAACTTTTCGGGTTGAAAATCAAGTCAGATAAAGTAGAGTATTCTCAACAATATATGGATCTTTCGCTCTCGATCCAGAGAGTGACAGAAGAAATTGTGATGAATATGGCCAGACAGGCAAAAGAACTTACCGGATCAGACAACCTTGTTCTTGCAGGCGGCGTAGCTCTGAACAGTGTCGCGAACGGTAAAATCTTAAGCTCGGGACTTTTTAAGAAAATGTGGATCCAGCCGGCTTCAGGAGACGCAGGAGGATCGGTAGGCGCGGCTCTGGCTCAATACTATATCGGGTTCAGCGGCGAAAGGAAGTTTGATCCTTCAGAGCCTGATTCGATGAAAGGAGCCTTTTTAGGCCCGGAATATTCTGACGATCAGATAATTCTTACTTTGAAAAGATACGGTGTCAAGTACAGGAAATATGATAGTCTCGAAGAACTCGCTTCTTTTACTGCCAGGCTGCTGAACGAAGGAAATATCATAGGCTGGTTCCAGGGCAGAATGGAATACGGGCCGAGAGCTTTGGGAAACAGAAGCATTCTAGGTGACGCGAGAAGAGCTGATATGCAGAAAAGGATGAATCTGAAAATAAAATACAGAGAAGGTTTCAGGCCGTTCGCCCCGTCGGTACTTGAAGAGGACATTCAAGATTTCTTCGAAATTGATGTTCCGAGTCCCTACATGCTGTTCGTGATACCTGTTACAAAAAAAAGAAGAAATTCTATACCGGAAGGCTATTTCAAAAGGGAGCTTTATGAAAGGCTCTATCACGAAAGATCGGATATTCCCGCAGTGACGCATATAGATTATTCCGCAAGGATACAGAGCGTAAGTAAAAAAACGAATTTGAAGTATTGGACAGTTATAAATGAGTTCAAAAAACTTACCGGTTATGGTGTAATAGTAAATACCAGTTTTAATGTGCGCGGCGAACCGATAGTTGCTACCCCGTCAGATGCGTTTTCATGTTTCATGAGAACTGAGATGGATTATCTTGTTATGGGAAGTTATCTGCTGGATAAAAAAGATATGATCGGCCTTGACAGGGCATTATTCAATACCGAATTCGGTTCGGATTAGCACTAATAAATTATTTTTTAGTTGACAATTTGAATTAGTTTTGCAATATTATCAAGTAATTAGGAAGCAATTCTTAAGGCTATTAAACAAACGGATTAAGGAAAATGAGGAAAATTATCATGAAATACATTTCTGTCGCTGTACTGATTATCGCATTTGCAATGCAGATATCATGTAAAAGCAGCGACGAACCGAAATCAGGTGCGGCAATAAGTGAAAAAAACTCAGAACAGGAAGTTCCACAACCGAAAGCAAAAGCTGAAGAACCGGTTAAAGAGGAAAATGCGGTCGAGAAAACAGTTGATGTACCAAAGTCAGTTCAGGTAACAGAGGCTGTCAAACCTACTGCAGGAGAAAAAAAAGATATCGCTCAGGTGCAACCTGAAAAAAAAGAAGAACCTAAAGCAAAAAAAGCAGCGCAAAAACAAACTGATGAAAAGGGCATGGTTTCATATGTTGAAGGGAATGTGAAAAAGAAAAACATCGAAGAAGCCGATTTCAAAACCAGTGTAGCTGAAAAAACTGCCGTAAAATCGAGAGAATCATACAAGACAATGGTAAAATCAAGAGCTGAGCTTGAGCTTTCGGGACTTGACATTATCAGGCTGGCTCCGAAAACAACTGTCGATCTGGTAGCTTTATACGAAGAAACAAAAGATGGGAAACAGAAAACGGACATAAAACTTGCCGAAGGCGATCTTTGGGCACAGGTAAATTCATCCGATGAAAAAAGCGAATTCATGATGGATACCGATATAGCTGCAGCAGCTATAACAGGAACGAATTTCAGGATGTCGAAAGACGGCGAATTAACAGAAATGAAAGTTTATCACGGCGAGGTGAAAATTTCCAACGCGAAAGAAAAAATGGACGAGCTTGATGCAAAATCCGTGAAGGATTTCAAACAGCCCGGTCAGGTTTCAGGGCCGAAACAGATATCGGGACCGAAGCAGGTATCACTGGAAGAATGGGTATATATAGTTAAGAACATGCAGCAGATCACTTTCGACAGAACAGGTAAAGTGGTATCGGCAGGAGAATTCAAAGCGACCGATAAAGCTGAGAAAAACGAATGGGTTGACTGGAATAAAAAAAGAGACAGACAAAAAGGATTGAAATAAAATAACTTGTAGGGGTGGTATATGAAAAAAGTATCTTTGATCAGCTTTCTTGTACTAATGATAACATTGTTGGCACAGGGCGAAATTGATTGGGAAAGAAGGGTAATTTCAGCGTCAGGAATAGGAGCGCCGAATCCAAATGCGCCAAATATGGCCGTTAAAAGAGCCGGAGCAATTAATGCGGCTAAAATGTATGCCATAAGAGACCTGATGGCCACTATAAAGGGGATGTATCTTTCAAGCGAACAGACGGCAGAAAATTACATGATGACTTCAGACGTAGTTAAAACTCAGACAGAAGGAATTGCAAGAGCTTTCCAGATGGTCGGGGAACCGCAATATTTTGAGGACGGATCCGTTCAGGTTACTGTTGAGATGAGCGTTGACGGCAAGCTGAGTGATCTTATGATGAAGAACGAAACATTCGGCGACACTACTCCTTTAGCAGAACCCGCAACTTATAAATTATCAGAAGTTGCTGCAAGTCAGCCGGAAGTTTATACAGGACTGATAATTGACTGTTCGGGGATCGAATTAAGACCTGCATTATCGCCTAAAGTTTACAGCCAGGCAGGAAAAGAAATCTACGGCAGCGCAAATGTAAATAAAGACTTCGCAGTTCAACAGGGTATGCTCGGTTATCTGAAAAGCATAGACTCAGCCAAGGCTAATTCCAGAGTAACCAACAATCCTTTTGTCGTTAAAGCTGTAAGTGCAAAAGGAACCAACAAAGCTGACATTATAATAAGCGACGCTGATGCCGCAAAAATTGAGGAAATGGCTTCAAAACTGAACTTTTTGAGAGAGTGCAGGGTTATAGCCATAATCAAATAAACTATCTGAGGAAAACCTATGAAAAAATTAACTGTATTTTTACTTACTTCAATTTTAATGTTTACAATCGGATGTTCGCAATCTGTAAGAAAAGATGAACCGGTTTCAAAGGTACAGCCCGTTCAGGATCAGCCGGTATCGTCTGCAGCCGAAAAAGAAGCGATCGTTAAGGAGGCCGTAGCGGCAGCAGTAGCTGCAGCAAAAGCAGAGACAGCCGCAGCTATTTCCAAGAATGCAAACGAAGACATAACCGATCCGTATATCGATAATGGCATAAACTGGTCGCAGAGAACGGTTACCGCAACAGGGATCGGAGCGCCGAATCCTAACGCGCCGAACATGGCCGTTAAGAGAGCCGGGGCCATAAATGCCGCAAAGATCGTGGCATTAAGGGATCTGCTGGCTACTATTAAGGGAATGTATCTTTCCAGCGAACAGACAGCCGAAAACTATATGATGACCTCAGATATCGTAAAAACACAGGTTGAAGGGATAGCAAAGGCGTTCAAAGTAGTCGGCGAACCGAAATATTTCGAAGACGGTTCGGTTGAAGTTACTGTTGAAATGAGTCTGAACGGCGAGCTTAGTGATGTTTTTATGAAAGAAACTGATTTTGACGAAAGCTACCCTCTGGTACCTGAGGCTACATACAAACTGTCCGATCTGACAAAAGAACCTTCTGTCTATACAGGGATAATAATAGACTGCAAAGATGTTCAACTCAGGCCTGCCCTTGCTCCGAAGATCTTTAATAAATCAGGAGAAGAAATTTACGGCAGCGCAAACGTGAGCAAAGATTTTGCAGTTCAGCAGGGAATGATCGGGTATCTTAAATCTGTTGAATCCGCAAGAGAGAACTCAAGAGTAACGAACAATCCGCTTGTGATAAAAGCAATAGGCGTTAAAGGAACAAATAAAGCGGATATAATTATATCGGACGAAGACGCTGCAAGAATAAAAGATCTTGAGACAAAATTGAATTTTCTGAAAGAATGCAGGGTGATAGCAGTAATAATATAAAGGAGCGAATATGAAAAAATTATTGATCTTAATTACAGCAGCGGCTTTTATGTTGACAATGAGCTGCAGCAAAGAAACAAGAAAATCCGAATCGGTTCTTGACAATCCTGAAATGCACATCAGTATCGGTATGAAGTATTTCAATGAAGGAAGTTACGAAGAAGCCAAAAAAGAATTTGATGACGCAATAAAGATCAACTGGAAAGAAGAGGATAAAGCCGGAGCATATGCTGGTCTGGGTATGTATTACGCTGTAAAAGGCAATAAAGACAAAGCTGAAGATAATGCAGAAAAAGCTGAAGACCTTAATCCTAAACTTCCTTTGGTTTTAACTAGCTTCGGAAGGGCCCTTACTTACATGAACAAAGGTACTGACACTGAAGATTGGCTCGAAGACGCGGTCGAAAAATTTGACAAGGCAATTAAACTTGCCGACGATCAAAGAGACACAAAAGCGTTAGCAGAGGCATATTATTTCAAAGGTCTGACCGGTAAAAGCGCCTATAAATTCACTATGGCGAAAGAAGCTTTTGCCGAAGTGGTAAAACTTAAGGGTCTTTACGCGACCGAAGCGAATAAACAATGGGAGATCGTTCAGCTGATTGAAAGAGCAAGACCGGGAACAAAAGTCGGTGCAAAAGTAGCTCTACTTGACGAAGTTGGTAAAGCAGAGATCGCAGTTCTTTTTGTTGAAGAAATGAAAATAGAACAGGTTCTGGCAAAAAGAGATAAGAAAGAATATAATAATGAATTCGTTTCACCCGAAGATCCGATGAAATACACCGAAGCCGAGCAGAAGAAAGAACTTTCGAACGATATAGCGGGCCACTGGGCTACAAGCTGGATCAAAATCGTTCTGAATAAAGGTGTTATGGAAAACGCACCCGACCATAAATTCTATCCCGATAAGAAGATCACAAGAGCCGAATACGCGCTGATGTTATTAAAAGTCATGGTGCTGATATCAGGCGATGAGTCTTTATATACAAAGCATTTCGGTGAAGAAAACTCAATGTTCAACGATGTGAGAACAGATCATTATGCTTATAATGCAATGGCAGTATGTGCTTCAAGGGGCATAATGAAAGCTAATCTGAGCGGAGAATTCGAAAAGGATAAAACCGTTTCCGGAGCTGAAGCTCTTATCATCATTAGGGACTTCCAGAACGCGCTCAGCATCACTTTCTAAAACAAATTGATTTTACATAGAAAAAGCCAAAGGAAGGATCTTTGGCTTTTTTTATTATTTAGATTTGAAATAAGTTCAATAATCATTATATTATGACAGAATGTATTTTGTATTGCGGGAGAAAATTAGAGAATGAATGACAAATTATCTTCGATCACCAAAGGTTTAGACAGCGTAAAAGATCTGAAAAGCCTTCTTATCAAACTGACAGACATAACAAAGGAAATTCTTAACGCCGACAGGTGCAGCATATTTCTTTACGATGAAAAAGCTGACGATCTGTTCACTTATGTCGCTCACGGTGTTAACGAGATCAGGATACCCAAGGATAAGGGTATTGCCGGTCATACATATACGCAAAAGAAATTTATGAACATAACCGATGTTCAGAATGAACCTCTCTATAACAAAGCGTCAGAGAAAGTTACCGGTTACAAAACGCTTACGATGCTTTCAATACCGATCCTGAGCTCGGCGGACGAAGCGATAGGAGTATTTCAGGTATTGAATAAAATGGACGGTAAACCGTTCGATGAAGAAGATGAGGAAATGCTGAAAAACATGTCGTCTTATGCGGCATCGTTACTTAACAAAGCAATGGGTTATGCGGATTCATTAAAGCTTGAAGATTCCGAAATGAAAAGCATCACATCAATATTCGACGACGGCGAGATCGGAAAAATTAGCGCTTCGATAATACCGTTAAGGATATCAGATGATTTTTCTAAGGCTGATGTTTATTTCCCCTACAAAGGCCTTCAGCTTTTTATATATTCGATAGAAAACAACTATATTATAATTAAGAAAGATGATCAGAATACCGTATCTGTCGATAACTATATTCTTGATAAAGATTCGCCGTTCAAGATACTGTACGGGGCTAATGTCCAGATCAATGACTACAAGATCCTGTATGAACAGATAAAGTCATATTTTAAAGTCAAGCTGAATTATTTCAATCAGAAAAATTTCTATCTGAATCAGGAAGGTCACGATATTATTTTGTCTGCGGAAAAAAATGACAGATCGCTGGCTTTTTTGAACTTGTCAAGATCGATAATCAGGCTTGATCTGATAGATGACAAAGCAGAACTCTTCGTGAACAGAGAGAAAAAAGACAGATCTCTCTATATAAACATTAATGACGATATAAAGATCAACGGCAAGAACCTTAATGTAAAAAAGATCGTATCGGAATATGTTACCGAAAGGGATTTTTATCATTTCGATGCGGATGAAAAAGAATTCATTATATCCAACAGGAAAGGGGACGCTGTCATACAGGATGAGCTCGACTACGCATGGCACTGTTCCGTTTCAAAGAAAGAAAATAAATATTTATTTGAATCAAAGAACTGCCCCTATGATGTTTATCTGAATAACAGACTTACCCGCAATGGCGAACTCGTTCAGGGCGATAAAATATACCTGAACGGAAGAGTGCTGAGCTTCGATATTGAGAACAGGTCGGTGGAATTATCCAAATTCAGTTTCAGCTCATTTATTGTAAGAGGGTTAAAGCATCTTTTTCACGACAACAGCATCGGTCTTGACGATATAACTTTTGAAATGGAACATGGCGATCTTGTAGCTATAATGGGACCGAGCGGATGCGGAAAGTCAACGCTGCTGAATGTTATTAACGGATATCAGAAACCTTCATACGGAGATGTAGTTCTGGACAGCTTTGATCTTCACAGAAATTATGCGTTTTTAAAAAATTTTATGGGATTTGTGCCTCAGGATGATCTGCTGTTCGATAATCTTACAGTCTATGAAAATCTTTATTACAATGCTAAACTCAGGTATCCTTCAAAGCAGGAGAAAGTACTGATATCACTTGTGAATAAAGTTCTTAAAGATATAGGGCTCTCCGATAAAAAGAACAGTAAAGTCGGAAATCCATTGGATAAAACTTTGAGCGGCGGACAGAGAAAAAGGCTGAATATCGGCTTAGAACTTCTTGCAGACTCCGAAGTGCTTCTGCTTGATGAGCCTACTTCCGGACTGTCCTCAAAAGATTCAGAAAAAATAGTTGAACTCCTTAAATCAATATCGCTTGAAGGTAAGATCGTTTATGTTATAATCCATCAGCCGAGTTCAAAAATATATAAAATATTCGATAAAGTAATAGTATTGGATAAAGGCGGAAAGCTCGCATTTTCGGGGAATAATTACGATGCGCTTAAATACTTCAGAGAACATTCAAATCAGAATTTCGGAGAAACCATCGAGTGTCCGGTTTGTAAAAATGTTGAACCTGATCTGATACTTGAAACGCTGGAAGAACCTGCCCGAGACAAAGACGGAACGCCGCTTGACATAAGAAAAAGAACGCCTGAATTCTGGAAGACCGAATTTTATGAGTACCAGAAAAATTCCGGAAATGTAAATTTCCCTATGATGACCAATCAGTTCATACCTCCAAAACCGAAGCTTTCTATCGGAGAACTATTCGTACAGTTCTATACACTGCTGAAAAGGAATTTTCTTAATAAAATGAGAGATAAATCTAATCTGGCTATAACTTTTCTCGAAGCCCCGATCCTGGCTGTAATAATCGGACTCCTTCTCAAATATGTATCTTCTGAAGAATATTCCCTGTATGACAATAAATATCTGATCACTTTTATATTCCTATCAACTATCGTAACACTGTTCTTTGCCCTGACGAACAGCATTGATGAAATAATCAGGGATGCATCGATACTTCTTAGAGAAAAGATGCTCGATATAAACAGTTTTGAGTATTATGTTTCCAAGTTTATAACTCTTATCGTGTTCTCGGTCGTACAGAATGTGTTATTCCTTTCGATCAGCTTTTTTATACTTGAATTAAAGGAATTATTTTTTGACTACCTGCTTATAATGACGATAGTTTCTGTCAGCGGGATAAGCATCGGGCTGTTGATATCATCAGTTCCGAAACTTACTTCAAAAGCGGCGCAGAATATTATACCTCTGATCCTGGTACCCCAGATAATTTTCGGCGGTTTTATTGTAGAATTCGAGGATATGAACGGGCTGCTTTATATCAACAAGCAGGCGAAGATCCCGGAAATATGTCAGCTGATGCCTTCAAGATGGGGTTTTGAAGCAGTATGTATAATGCAGGATACGAAAAATAGTTTTCATGCGAAAAACGATGCTTATCAGGCTGAATTTAACAAGCTGATCTCAAATGAGAACGCAATAGCGGAGGAATTTGGAGTAGATGAATTTCATAAAAGAAAAACCGACCTGCTTTCTAAGCTGGATGAGATGAGAAATAAATTCAAAACTTCGTACGGGAACGGTGAATTGAATAAACGAATGAACGAATCTTCTGAAAAATTCGAGATATACCTTTCGGAAAGTCCTGAACTTAAAACTGTTGAAAAAGAGGATCTCGAAATAATTTACCCGATGTTCGTAAAGGAAAAGAAAATTCCGTTCACAAATATGATGATTTCGACTCAGGCTTATAATGTTTTAATTCTGGCTTTTTACTCATTGGTGCTTGCGTTTTTATCGATCCTGATGCTTGTTTATAGAGAAAAAACTGTGGATCTAGTTCAAAAAATACAATTTGGAAAAAGAAAAATTGACTAATCTATCAGAAATCAGAAAAGAAATCGACGAATTAGATGATGAAATCATAAATTTATTAAATAAAAGGCTTGAATGTGTCGTCGAAACTCTTGGTAAAAAAGATAAGATTGAGGATCTGAACAGAGAATTCCAAATCATACAAAAGCTGAAAGAGAGAGCGGGAAATACTGAAGCCGAACGCTATCTTACAGAAATATATAAATCGATATTCAAAGAAGGTAAAAGGATACAGGAAAATATTAAGAATGAAAAAAAATAATGATGTCAAAGGATATAATATAGCTATAGCCGGCGCTACCGGCGCTGTCGGGCTTAAAATGATAGATGTTCTTGAAAAAAGAAATTTCCCGGTTAAAAATCTTAAATTACTTGCATCCGCATCTTCATTTGGAAAAAAGCTTTTTTACAAAGGAAATGAGATCATTATTGAAACGCTGACCCGGGACAGCTTTAAAGGGGTTGATATCGCCCTTTTCTCTGCAGGGGCATCTGTAAGCAGGGAATTCATACCTTATGCGGTAAACTCGGGCTGCGTGGCTATAGACAACAGTTCAGCTTACAGGAATGACGAAAATGTTCCGCTTGTGGTCCCAGAAATTAATCCTGAGGATGTAAGGCTGCATAAAGGGATCATATCTAATCCCAACTGCACAACCGCTATAATGCTGACAGTTTTAAGCTCAGTTTACAGGTATTCTAAGATCAGAAAAATTGTCGTAGCGAGCTACCAGTCTGTTTCAGGAGCCGGCCAGAAAGGGATACATGAGCTTGAGGACCAGATCAAAAGTATTTCTTCCGGCAACAAAGTTAAAATATCAAAATTTCCTCACCAGATAGCTTATAATGTGATCCCCCATATAGATGTTTTTACCGATAACGGTTACACAAAAGAAGAAATGAAGATGCTTTATGAAACTAGAAAAATTCTGCATGACGAAAAGATATCTGTATCGGCAACATGCGTAAGAGTTCCCGTAAAAAGCGTACATTCAATGGCTGTGACTTTCATTACCGAAAAAAATATTCCTGTAAAAAAGGTTATGGAACTGATATCGGATTCAGAAGGCGTTACAGTAATGGATGAACCTTCAAAGAACACATACCCTATGCCTGTCAACGCTGAAGGGAAATTTAACTGTTTCGCGGGCAGGATCAGAAAAGACCTGGCTTTTAGAAACGCTGTTTCGATGTGGATAAGCGGAGACCAGCTTCTTAAAGGCGCAGCTTTAAATGCGGTTCAAATAGCTGAGCTGCTGGTAAAATATAAAATATTGAAGCGGGATCATGGCTAAGATATTTCTATTTATAATATTATTGTTCTTGTCGGCCTGTAATATATTCTCGCCGGAATACGATAATTTTGAAAATATTTTACCTCAGGGCAACAGCAGCACTATAGACGGATTGATGAAAAATTTTGTCCATTCATACACATTTAAAGATTCATTTTTGTACGAGGAAATTCTCGATGAGGATTTTGTTTTTGAGTATGATAACGAGGGAGTGTATGAATCCTGGACTAAAGACGAAGATATATTGATCACAAAAAGAATGTTTCGGAATTTCAAAAAAATCGATCTTGTATTCAATTCCGTTTTTCCAATAGGAACTTCTATGCAGGACACTACCGTATATTCTTCTTTTGTTATAGGTTTTTATTCAGGCGATGTGAATCTGAATCTGACAGGATATTCAAAATTCATATTTAAGAAATATACCGAGGATGATAAGATAAGATATACAATAAAATACTGGGGAGATTTAAGGTAAATGAGGAAGCTATTATTTGTTTTGATTTTTATTTTCATAGCGATAAACTTTGTTCTGTTCTATATCGACAGGAATTCGGGATCACTGCCGCAGCTTCCACCCGGCTTAAACGACTCATCAGAAGTCAAGGCCGACGAAGAGGATGCCGGCCTTGATATTTTCCAGAAAATTGATATGGCTTTTATCGATAGAAAGCTGGATAAAAAACTGATATATACAAAAAAAACCGATTCGCTCTGGTTCAAATACATAAAAGTCCCTGATTCATGCAGCCTATCAAGATATAATCTTTTTTTTCAGAATATACTAAAAGAGAATAACATTGAAATAACAGAAGCTGTAGAGCATGAACTTTCAGAGAAAATGGTTTACAGGTTTAAAACCGAGAAGTTAATTCCGGCAGCCGTTGAACTCAGAGTAACGAAAGGGCTGGAGTCCGATCTGAATCTCAACGGCAGTGTATGTGTTATAATATACGCTATGGGTAACGACTGGGGGAAAGAATGGGTAAAGAACCTTATTTCACTCTCAATTCCATTAACGGTATCCGTCCTGCCGAACAATCCGCCTGCCTGGGCAAGGGATTTTATCATGAAGGAGGCCAAAAAAAATAACAGGGAGATTTTGATATGTCTGCCGATGGAGCCTGATGTCGGAAATATAGATAAAGAAAATCCCGTAAAAATATTAAAAGGGATGAATAAGCTTACAACTGATATAGTTTTTGAAAAGATGTCGGGTGTTTTTCCAGACGCGGAAGGTATAATAAACTTCAAAGGTTCCAAAGTTATAGCCGATTACGAAACTATGGACCTTTTTTTTAAAAAATTGTCAAACAAAAACTTTATCTATATAGAAAGCGAAACAGGATCGGATTCATATTCAGAGCTTTTGTGTGACGAATATAAGATCCCGTTCATAAGTTCTCCGGAATATTTCAATGATCTCAAATCTCTCGAACAAGGATTTGAAAGGATATCCGTTGAGGCTTTGAGCGGCAAAGACATTCTAATCGTGGTTGAAAGTAACGAGGACTGCTATAAATTTCTTACAAGCGAAGCATTCAGTAAATACAGAGATCTTAATTATTTAACGGTAAAACAATTTATAAAGCAAAGGCGATGACTTTAAAAATAGACGGTCTCATCTTAGAGGACAGACCAGTAATCCTGGCTCCGATGGACGGTTATACCAATATCCCATTCAGGCTTATAATGAAGGAAATGAATCCTTCGCTTATGTTTACAGAATTTGTTAATTCGGATGCCGTTATACATGAAAATAAAAAGACTATTAATAAAATCCGTATTCTAGAAGAAGAAAGACCCGTTGCGATCCAGATATTCGGCCATAAACCCGAGAATATGGCAGAAGCTGCAAAAATAGTAGAAGATCTCGGGCCTGAGCTGATCGACATCAATTTCGGCTGTCCTGCGCCTACCGTATCCGGTCACGGCAGCGGAGCTGCTCTTCTAAAAAATCTGCCTCTTGTCGCTAAAATCTGCGAAAAAGTTGTAAATGCCGTTAAAATACCTGTAAGTGCAAAAACGAGGCTGGGCTGGGACAGTTCAACTATCAATATTTTTCAGACAGTAAAGATATTTGAAGAATCAGGGATCAGGATGATGACCATCCATCCCCGCACAAAAGCTCAGAAATTTGACGGAAAGTCAGACTGGAACTATATTCGTGAAATAAAAAAAAGTATATCCATACCTCTTATTGGCAACGGAGATATAATAACTCCCGAAGATGCGCTTGAGATGTTTACCTTAACGGGTTGTGACGGCATAATGATCGGAAGAGAAGCTGTTAAGAATCCGTGGATATTTAAGCAGGTAAGAGATTTTTTAACAAAAGGAGAATATTTTTCCGATATCCCGGTCGCGGAAAGAAAAAGACTTTGTGTAAAGCATTTTGATCTTTCTATTAAATATCTGGGAGCGTATAAGGGCATGCTCGAAATGAGAAAGCTGTATCAAAATTACTTTAAGTCTCTTCCAAATATAAAGTATTTCAAGCAGAAAGTGTTTAGTTGTACTGATCCTGAACAGATAAGGGCTATCATAGAAAGTGTTGAGGAATTTACCTGCTGAATTATATTACTTCAAGTTGAAAAGGTTTAGTATCCTTGCGATTTTTTTCTCTGCCGATCCGATTATTCCCGATTCTGTATATACATCCTCTTCTCTAAGGCCGATCTTATAGATCGAATGTCCGACATCCCATGAATTGGTAAAGGGGATTTCATAATCCAGAAGTTCTAAAGCAACGGCGTCCGATACTGCAATAGAATTGATAATATAGATAAAATCGGCAGTGAATTTTCTGTATTCAAGTTTATTATGGTTCAGACATATGTATGAGAAAATTGAGGGAAGCTGCCACTTTTTTGACAGCATATAACCCACTTCGTTATGCGCCATGATGTCGTTCAGGCAAGATAAATCAATATTTTTTCTGTCTCTGAGGATGGCTTTTTCAACTTCTTCCGGAAAATGAATGGCCGTGAAAAGTTCTCCAATATCGTGAAACAAAGCGTACAGAAAAAAATTTTCAGGGTTATGGCTGGTTTTTCTGTAGAAATTAACCTTTTCTATTATATCCTTACATATATAGGAGGACATAATTATTTTTTTAATAATAAGCCGTGATATTTTGTTTGTATCCAATGAGATTATTGAACAGGTAAAAAGGATGTTCCTGAGGGATGTAACATCAAGTTTTTTAACTACTTCGATCAGTTTATTATGTTTGTCGGATGCATCAGCCAGGTCAGGGTTAAAATTACAGAACACATCATAGAATATTCTGTTCTTTAAAATATATTCTGCTATAACATCTACATCAGGATTGTTGTTGCGGATATCTTTGCTGATTTCATTTATCTCTTTCGGATAATCAGGCATGCCCTCAATAAGCTTTTCTATCCTTCCGAGAGTGATCAGTTCGTCCATAGTATGAAATATCCGTAAGGAAATTATTTTTTCAGACTGCTGAGCTCGTCTTCAAGTTTCTTTATATTGGATTCTATTTCTTTTTTATCAGTTTTCAACTTTTCGATCTTGTCTTCGGTTTCTTTGATCTTATCTTTTGAAACCTTGATCTTTGCTTCAATATCAGCAATATCTTTTTCGATCTGTGTAATTTTGACTTCCTGATCCTTTATCTGTTTGTCATAATCAGCCTGCTGTGCAAAAATTGATAAAGATAAAGCGGATAACATAACCAGCATAATTATTTTTTTCATTCAAACACTCCTGTTCTTAATAATTAACATACCCAAAAATATAATTATTGATAAAAAATGTCAAGATAAATCGAGAGAATATTCCTTATTATTTATATATTTCAAGAAAAATTCTGCTTAATTCATCAGAACTTAATTCGTTTTTTTCTTTCGTCTTCAGTATCCTGCCATCCCTGATAAAACAGAAATGATCGCAAAGTTCGTAGAGGCTGTCAAGATCGTGCGAACTGACGAGAATTGTCTTGTTCTTTGAATTATTAAGATATTTCAAAGCGGAGATTATGTCTATCCTTTCTTTCAGATCGAGTGAATTAAGGGGCTCGTCGAGAATAAGAACGGAAGGGTCATTTATAAGTGACAGAGCAAAAAGAGCTTTTTTCTGCTGACCGGCAGAAAGAGATCTTAAGGGTTTATTTTTGATGCTTGTGCAGAAAGTTGAAGCAATGATCTCATCAATCATTTTTTTTGAAGCAGATACCCCTGACATGATCGATAAGGCTTTTAAATTCTGATGCAATGTCAGGCGATCATATGGTCTGCATTCGTCTATCATAAAACCGATTTTATCGTTACATATCTTTTCCACTTCCCCGCTCTGATGGTCTGTAATACCGAGAATAACTTTGAACAGGCTTGTTTTACCGCAACCGTTGGGTCCTATCAATGCTGTAACAGAATTTTCGCGCACACACAGGCTGAGTCCGGATAGTACAGGGTTATCGCCATATTTTTTTGAAACATTTTTCAATTCTATTATATTTTCACGCATAAATACAACCTTTCAGATTCGTATTATCGAACAATACCAATAGTAAAGAAGTTAAAGTAAATTATCAAGAAATAATAGAGATAATGAATAAAATGATATATCAAGCCTTGACTTGTAACCAACAATAGCATATAATTAATGTTCTAACGGGAGCTTTGAAATGAAAAGATTATGGATATTACTGATACCGTGCTCAATATTCGCAAGAGTTTTTCTGATCAGCGACTTGAACTTCAATTCAAGGAGCTCAGGACTGCGCAATTCTGATTTCGCTCTCGTTTCGCATTATGCAAACCCGCTAAGTAACCCAGCCTTTCTTGCACTGAATTCAAAAACATACTTCTCTTCTACATATTTCAATCATTTCGAAGATATAAATTCCGGTAGCTTATCGTTCGCCTATCCTGACCTTCTGGTTAACGGTACTTCGACAGCTTTTTCATTAAGCGCTGTTGATTACGGCAGTTTTTCAGATATTGAAACGGGATATGAATACAATCCATACGATGTTATGCTTACAGTTTCTCAGGGACTGATGTACCGGAATATTTTATTGGGAGCGAATCTGAAGTATGTTTATTCTTCAATAACTTCAGAATACAGTTCAGGCGGATTTATTGCCGATGTAGGATCTCTATATCGTTTTTATGACGGTAGAATGTCCTTGGGAGCAGGATTATTCGATGTAGGTTTTCAGACTGACAAATATTATGAATCTTCAGAAGAAATAGATTTTCATCTAAGAACAGGTATTAGCTATGAACTTGAAAAAATGCCTTTAAAAATGTGTTTTCAGTATGATTATTACTTCAGTGAATTATCGAGATATGCTATCGGGCTCGAACTAGATGCAAAAAAAAACCTGACTGTAAGAGCAGGTTACGATTTTAGCGGAACTGAAAAAGAGATCGGTGCAAATGATAAGATCGAGAAATTCGGAGGTCTTTCTTTGGGTACATCGATATTAATTGATGCATTCGGATTTGATTTTTCGTATATTATCAACGGAGAGCTTGATGCGGAATTTTGTGCAACTCTCGAGATGCAGATACCGGAAATATTTAAATAGAAGAAAGGAGAAGTAAATGCCAAGCGTAAACAAAGTGTTTTTGATCGGGAATCTGGGTAAAGATCCTGAAGTGAAATATACTCCGAGCGGTGTTCAGATCGCTAAATTCTCTCTTGCAACAAGCGAAAGAGTTAAAAAGGGCGAGAACTGGGAAGAAAAAACCGACTGGCACAATATAGTTCTTTTTGCAAGACAGGCCGAGTATGCGAAAGAATATCTGAAGAAAGGCATGACGGTTTTTATCGACGGTAAAATTTCCACAAGGACATGGGATGACGAGAACGGGGTAAGGAAGTACATTACCGAGATAATTGGAAATGTGGTAAAGAACCTGTCGGTCAAAAGAGATGACGGCGCTAATCATGACCACGAATCATCTGAGCATGAAAACAATAATGCTCCGGAAAAAGATTCCGATCCGGTGGATGATCTGCCATTCTAAATTGAATTAAATAAAAAAAGCGGGAATATCCCGCTTTTTTTATTCATACAAACTTATCTAGAAGTTATACTTGACAGTGGCACCGATCTTCATCTGCATATCTGTAGCAGGCTCATTAATAGTGTCCGGATCATTATCGTCAATAAAGTTTGTATCTCTATCATACGTATCGGTATCCGGATTGTAAATTGTATTGTAAGCAAAGTTGTCTGTAGGTACAAGGAATGCGATATACGGTAAGAAAGCTATATTATCATACAATGTTACTTTTGCTTTAAAATCAAGTTCCCACGCCAAGAACATATCATCATTTACAACATTGTCTAAAGCTTCGTATGCATTGTTTGAACCCCATATTGTTCTTTTGTCGTAACTTTGATCATTCATTACAAAACCAAAACCGCCAGTGAAAACGATATTTTCTTTATATTTCCAGTCAACAAATACTGAAGGAACTACTATTCCTAATTGGTGTCCGTTAGATGAAGTAAAAGTATTCATAGGATTGTGGAATGTAATACCGTTAGCATCTTCATTTAATATCTCAAGACCAGTGTCGTAGAAAGACTTGTATGCTTCATAGTTTTCCCAATTTTCATAGCATCCTCTAAAAAGTATATTTGCTCTGAAGGTAGTTTTAGAATCCATTTCGAACTTGGATTTTACACTCAAGCCCAATCCGGTTCTGTCAGGGTCATGAGGCTGGTCAGTGTAGAGAGGATTATCCTCGACTTCATCATAATCCGCAAAATTGTTATTATGTATG